>Ga0070735_10000658_pt1 | contig 35940 bp, 31 predicted proteins | sample Coa_R1_FD_66443 | JGI IMG/M metagenome (GOLD analysis project Ga0070735, IMG submission 66443) | Surface soil microbial communities from Centralia Pennsylvania, which are recovering from an underground coalmine fire - Coalmine... | ecosystem: Environmental > Terrestrial > Soil > Unclassified ...
GCCGTTCTCGACGTGCCAGTCGCCACAGAGCGAGTCCGGCGGCACGTTCTGGCTGTTGATCACCGAGTCCTTCACGCGAACTCGTCCCGCGTACGCCGCGTTCGCCTGGTACACCCGGAAGAAGCCCTCGTCGTTGTCGTTGACGTCGCCGTCGTTGTTCAAGTCGACCGCAACGAACTCGATACGCGTGCGCACATTGCCGAGCGTCGTGCCCTGGGAGATGACATCGAGGTTTGCCGCCGCTGCGTTAGACTGCAACACCGCCAGCTTCGACACCGGCGGAATCGGAATCACCGATGCGCCGCTGATTTTCCCCTTCTCGAAAGTCGGCGTACCTCCGGAAATGCTGCCGACCGCGGACACCGTGTCGTAATAGGTGGGCGTGCCGCACGAATACCAACCTTGGTTACTGTGCGCGCGGCCGCGGATGAACTCACCGGTCGAGTAGCACAACCCCGTCGGAAACGTGTTGGTAAACATCGCGTAGCGGGCGAAGTTCTCTGCCGCCAACTCGAGTCGCCGCACGTAACGCGTGCCCGCAGAATCGTAGGCTTCCGACACAATGCTGGCGTACTTGCCGAACTCGCCGGTCACGTTACCCGAGAGGCCCGCGTACACGTTGACGTGGAGGCTCGGGATCACCTGACCATCGGCGCCCGTCACTGTTCCGTTAGAAATGAGCGTCACGTATCCGCTGTCGGGTAAGTGGATGCTCGTGTCCTTGCTGAGACTCGCCTTTCCCATCGCCAGACCGGCTTCGGCCGCATACCGATAGTCGCGCTCGCGGTCGAACGAGTGAGTGAGAATCGTCGAGCTGCCGGTCAGCAGAATCGCGGACAGCGCGATCGCCGCCAGGGTGACGGTCAACAGAAGAACGAGAATCAGCGCGGACCCACGGCGATTGGTCCGCCGATTCCACAGCAGCGATGCGCGCGGCATATGCATTCTCCTCGTAGTGCTCATGGGACCGTGACGGCGCCCGCCGACACGATGGGCGAGTTCGATGGCGAGCAGTCCTGCGCCACGACTCCGTATTCCCAACTGCCCGACGGCGGATCGATGTCGTCGTACGTGTATGTGGCCGATGACGCTGCCACGCTCGTCACGACGTCTTGCCAATTCACGTCGCCGACGGCTCGACGATAAATCAGATAGCGCTCGATGTCCTTTTCACCAGCGTCCTGGTCGAGCGACTCGTTCCACGTCAGAATCACTTTTGACGGTGTCGTGGTGTCGTAAACCGCCGTGAACGATGTCGGTGCAATCGGCGCCGTACCGCACACCGTGCTTTGCAACATGCCAGCGTTCAGCAACTGCGTCGACGTTTGCACGACGCGTGTCACGACGCCCTTTTGTGGATCATCGTAGGTTCCTGCGACGCGCAGGCTCACCATGCGGATGCTGTCCACCCACGCGAATTTTCCGGTGTCCGCAGCCGAGCCGTGCGCCGCTGCGTTGTGATAGAGCGGCAGGCTTGTTGTCGGGATGGCCACGAGATTCCCTGTGGAATCGGGCTTGTAGTACGTGAAGATGGGTGGATCACCGCTGTTCCAGATGATGCCGCTCGCCACGACCTTCGGAGCTTCGTCGTTCACCCGGCGAAAGAGCACGTACTGATTGCCCGCGCTCACCGTGCTATCCACCGACGCCCAATATGAAATTGTTTCGGCCGGCCCCGGCACGCCGCTCTGCAAGTAGTTCATCTGTGGATAAACCACCGCGCTGTGCGGCAGCGTGATCTGCTGCGACGTGATCATGCTCGCCGTCGACATCGAGTCGACATCGGGATCGTAGTAGGCGGCGTTCAGATCGTTCTGATCGCGACTCACGATGTCGGCATTGAAGGTCAGCGCAAATTGGTCGGCCTGCACGATCATCGGCTGATTGGACAACACACCGGTGCCGGCGAGGCGAAGGTCGCGATCCACCGTGTTCTGCGAGAACCGCGCGTTCTGTTGGGCATCCAGCCGGCCGGCGCTCGCGCTGAGCGACCGTGCTTGCAACTTGAAAAACGGCACGGCGAGACCGAACACCGCGACGAACAACGTCAACGCGATCACCATTTCGATCAGCGTGACACCGCGACGCGCGCGAGGCTGCGGAGAAGTGATCATGACTCGCGTCCTCAAAAGGCGGCGATGATGGAGGTCTTCTTCATCGGGCTCGACAACTGTGCGGCCGTTACGACGACGGTCACTGTCTTGTAATCGGTGCGCGACGTGGACGTGTGCGTGATGTAGGTCCGGCGAGTGAAACCCGGATAGCCCGCGATGCCGGTTTCGGTGCCCACGAATTTCGTCTCGAGCGACGCGTACACCGGATAGGCTTTGATCTGTTCGACCCTCGCGACCGCGAGGTCTCCGGCCATCGACATCTCGTAGCCGGTACCCGATCCGTGCGACAACCGCGAGACGAACGTCCCCATGCCCAGCATCGCGCCGGTGAGAATCGTCAGCGCGATCAACGTCTCGATCAGCGTTAGGCCTTTACGGGCGCGCATCATCTTGGTCATAAGCTCGCCTGCTCCCAAGCGCCGTTGAGGTAGCGCCACCAGAGCGTGCGCCCGGTGGATTGAATGACACGAACGCAGCGAAAGTCGTCGTTGAGGGCGCGCCTGGACGTGATGTAGATGTCGGCGTCGCTGCTCGCGGCACCATCGCGATGAAAGATCAGCGTCGGCATGTTGTCGACCGTCCGGATACTGCTTCCAGCGATCGCGCTGCCCGCTGAACCAGAAACGCCGGCGGGCGGGACGGCGAAGTGAACCGAGTCCTCGAGCTGTTCGAAGATGACGTGCTCGCCCGGGTCGACGGTCGCGTTGTTGTTGTTGTCTTCGAGGATCCGGATGCGGCGGTTGGTTGTATCGAAGCTCACGACGACGTCGTACTGCCGCGTCACGGCCAAGCGCTCCGCATTCTGCAGCGCGACGCGCACCGTGCGCGCAGCCGCGTCGACGCGAAATTGCGTGAAGTTGACTTTGGGATACGCGAAGGCTGCGATGATGCCGATGATCGCGAGTACGATCATCAACTCGATTACCGTGAACGCCCAACGGTTAGGACTATGCCGGACCCGCACCGCTCGGTTAGACGACCAGTGGCGTCTCGTAGCGCGCATGAATGCTCACGTGTGCAGAAGGCTCCTGTCGCCGGGCCAGTGCGATCGGCCACGTCGTGGACGGCGGCGCAGGCACGCCAGCGGGCGCACCACGCGCAGGGCGGGTCGAGTGCGCAACCCGTGCCTCGGCGCATATCAACTTGCTATGTAAGGAGTTACAGCCCGCTCACACCGAGCGGCGGCTACGCAAACACTCGCTTATCCGCTAGAATGTTGCGTGCCTCTTGTGACCCGGGCCAGAATCGCACCGGTCTAGGCGCGACGCCTAACCCGTTAGTCCGACAGCGCGTCACCCATGAGCGTGGCCATGATCGCCTTCTGGACGTGGAGCCGATTTTCGGCTTCATCCCAGACGCGGCTTTGCGGACCGTCGATCACATCGGCAGCGACTTCTTCACCGCGATGCGCCGGTAGACAATGCAGGAAAATCGCGCTGCGTTTGGCTTTCGCCATGAGGCGCGACGTGACCGTGAAACCCGCGAACGCACGGACCCGCCGGTCCTGCTCCTCTTCCTGTCCCATCGATGCCCACACATCCGTGTTCACGACGTCCGCGCCCTCGACCGCTTCCGCGGGATCGCGCACCACCTTCACCATCGCCGTTGTCTGCGCGCGCGCCAGGATCGTCGGATCCGGATCGTAGCCTTCCGGACACGCGAGCGCGAGATCGAACCCCAGGCGATACGCGGCGTTGATCCAGGAGTTCGCCATGTTGTTGCCGTCGCCGATCCACGCGATACGCTTCCCGTCCCACCCGCCCAAATGCTGCCTGACCGTTAGCAGGTCCGCCATCACCTGGCACGGGTGCACGAGGTCCGTGAGGCCGTTGATCACCGGCACCTCGGCGTACTTGGCGAGCTCCTCGACCTCGCCATGCGAGAAGGTGCGGATCATGATGCCATCCACGTAGCGGGAGAGCACACGCGCCGTGTCGGCGATCGGCTCGCCGCGGCCGAGCTGGATGTCGCGCGGCGACAGAAACAACGCGTGACCGCCGAGCTGCCACGTGCCCACCTCGAACGACACCCTCGTCCGCGTGGACGATTTCATGAAGATCATGGCCAGCGACTTTCCGGCCAGCGGGCGCCCCACGTACGCGCCGGACCGCATCGCGTCCGCCAATTGAAACAGATCGACGAGTTCCTGTGCCGAGAAGTCCGGGATGGCGAGAAAGTCGCGGTGCATGCGGATCGGAAAGTGGGAACGCAGTCCGTTAGGCGAGGACTAGAGAATATAGCGGCGCAAGTCTTCATCCTCGACGATGGCCTTGAGACGGTCGCGAACCGTTGCGCCGTCGATGGCGATCGGTTTGGTGCCGCGGTCCGGCAAATCGTACAGCACGTCTTCAAGCAGCGAAGACATCACCGTGTGCAAGCGGCGCGCGCCGATGTTCTCCATGCGCTCGTTCACGCTCGTCGCGATGCGCGCCAGCTCGGCGATCGCGTCCTCGGTGAAGGTGAGCAGCGCGCCCTCCGCTGATACGAGCGCCGCATACTGCTTCGTCAGCGCATTTTCCGGCTCGGTCATGATGCGGACGAAATCCTGCTCGGTGAGCGGCTTGAGCTCGACGCGAATGGGGAAGCGTCCCTGCAGCTCCGGAATCAAATCGCTGGGCTTGGATACGTGGAACGCACCGGCGGCGATGAACAGCACGTGATCCGTCTTCACCATCCCGTACTTCGTCTGCACGTTGGAGCCTTCGACGATGGGCAGCAGGTCGCGCTGCACGCCCTCGCGGGACACGTCAGGTCCGCCCATTTGCGAGCGCTCTCCCGCGATCTTGTCGATCTCGTCCAGGAAAATGATGCCCATTTTCTCGACGCGCTCGAGCGCGTCCGACGTGACATCGTCCATGTTCACGAGCTTCTCGAGCTCCTGGTCGAGCAAGATGCGGCGCGCCTCCGAGACCTTCACCGTGCGCTTCTTGCGCCGCTTGGGCATCATGTCCTGCAGCATCTCGGTGAAATTCTCGACGCCCTCCGGCGCACCCTGCGGAACGAGCATGTCGAACATTGGCCCGCCCTGCTGGGTGACTTCGACTTCCACTTCGCGATCCTCGAGTTGTCCGTCGCGCAGTAACTGCCGCAGCTTGTCTCGCGTGCGGTTGTAGCGCTCACTGGCGGCTTCCGGGCTCCCGCCCTCGCGCGCAATTTCGCCGCCGGACGAAACCACGAAGAGTGACGGTCCGCCGCCCGCTCCGCCGGCCGCGGCCGACGCGGATCCCCGCTCGCCCTCGGCGGTCGCTTCGTTCGGCCGCGGCAACAAGAGATCGAGCAAGCGCTCGTCGACGCGCTCGTACGCGAGATCTTCGACTTCGTTCTCGCGTTCGGTGCGCACCATGTCGATGGCGCTTTCGACCAGATCACGCACCATCGACTCCACGTCACGACCGACATAGCCGACTTCGGTGAACTTCGACGCCTCGACCTTGCTGAATGGGGCGCCGGCCAGGCGCGCAAGTCGGCGCGCTATTTCGGTTTTGCCGACGCCGGTTGGGCCGATGAGAATGATGTTGTTAGGCGAAATCTCGTCGCGGATGCCCTCGGGCGCCTGCTGCCGGCGCCAGCGGTTGCGGAGGGCTATCGCCACCGCCTTTTTCGCTTCGTCCTGCCCAACGATGTACCGGTCGAGCTCGGCCACGATTTGTCGTGGGGTGAGATCGGCGAGCTTCGCTATCGCTTGCTGCGTGTGCTTGGAGGGCATGTGTCGCGTGGAGTCCGCTGATCCAAAGCCGGATCACAACTCCAAAATGGTGATGTTGCGGTTCGTGTAAACGCAGATGTCTGCCGCGATCTCGAGGCTTTGCCGCACGATGGGCGCCGGAGCCAGGTTCGACTGTGCCACGAGCGCGCGCGCTGCCGCGAGTGCGTAGGAGCCGCCCGATCCGATAGCGAGAATGCCGTCCTCGGGCTCGATGATCTCGCCCGTTCCGGACACGATGAAGCCGTGCTGCCGATCGACGACGGCGAGCAGCGCTTCGAGCCGTCGGAGGACGCGATCGCTGCGCCACTCCTTGGCCAGCTCGACTGCCGCCCGTGGCAGATTCTCGGGGAATCGGTCGAGCTTTTCTTCGAATTTCTCGAAGAGAGTGAAAGCGTCGGCAGCGGCGCCGGCAAATCCCGCCAGGACTTTGCCGCCGCGCAACGTGCGCACTTTTTGAGCGTTCGCTTTCATCACGGTCTCGCCAACGGTCACCTGGCCGTCGCCGCCGAGCGCAACTTTACCGTCGCGGCGCACTCCGAGAATCGTGGTGGCGTGGATGGTCGGCATACCTGTCATGGGCGGAAAGATAGTCCGAAGCCATGTCGGGTGCTGCCTGCGCCGAAACCGCGCGGCTGTGGTAGATGAGCCTAGTCGTCGCTGTGCACAGGCCAGCCATACGCGGGAGCGGGCGTTCCGTCATAGTCGTCAGAGCGCCGCGACGTATCCTTGCCCGGCCCCGACTGGGTCCGGCCCGCTGGACCGTTGATGAGATCGAGCAGGTAGTGCCAGTTGAGCACGATGCCCGCGACGAGGAGCGCGATGCCGACAAAGGTCGCCGCGATTGCGAACGGCGACGCGCCACCACTCAGCAGAACGAGGGCCGCGCAAACGAGGCTTCCACCAAGGCACCCTTGGCCGAGGCGGTTTCGCTCCGGACGCGGCGTCGTGCGCCGCTCCGCTGCGAACGGCTCGTCGATGAGCATCGCGTCGGCGACCAAGGCGCCACCTGCAATCGCGGCGACCAGACCGCCCAAAAATGGAAGAATCTCCATCCAGCTCATACTGCCACCGGGTGCAAGAAAAGAGCCGTCCCATGCGCGCGCAAAGTCGCGTTGCTACGCTCGTGGATGCGCCTTGGTGTATACAGCTTTGAGTCGTTCGACGCTGGTATGCGTATAGATCTGCGTGGTCGAAATCGATGCGTGGCCGAGCAGCTCCTGGACGGCACGAAGGTCGGCTCCCGCATCGAGCAAGTGTGTGGCGAATGTATGGCGAAGGGAGTGTACCGAGAGACCTGCATCTTCATCGATCTGACGCAGGAGGCCACCGACGACTGCCTGCACCATGCGCACTCCAATGCGCTTGCCGCTCTTGGACACAAAGAGCGCCGAACGATCGACGACGACACCGAGATCGCGTCGCAAGGCCTCACGCTTAAGCTCGTAGTTGCGCAGCGCCAGCTCGGCATGATCGCCTAACGGAATGATCCGCTCCTTGCGGCCCTTTCCCCGCACCTTTACTTGTTGCGAAACGAGATCGAGATCGCGCAGATCGATGCCCGCGAGCTCGGAAAGTCGCATGCCGGTGGAATAGAACACCTCGAGGATCGCGAGGTTCCGAACGTCCGTGAACCTGCCGCTCCACGCGCGCGTCTCGGCCTGCTGGAATAACAAGTCGATCTGCGCACGGTCGAGGTAGCCTGGCAGACGCTTGTCGAGCTTGGGCGTGCCGACGCCACGGGCGGGGTTCGATGTCACCTGCTCGTTTCGATGCATGAACCGATAGAAGCTTCGTACCGCCGACAACGCGCGCGCGACCGAGCGCTTCGAGAGACCACGCCGCCCGAGGTGGCCCATGAAACCACGAATCGCGAGGCGATCTACGCCTTCCCACGTCCACTCGCGCGTCCCGTAGTAGGTCGCGAGGAACGCGACCAGCTCGTGCAGGTCCCGGCCGTATGCCCGCACAGTGTTAGGCGAATCATTGCGTTCTTTCTCGAGGTGCTCGAGAAAGTCCGCAACCTCGTTGGGGAGGGGCGGCTCCGGCGCCGCGTCGCTCACCGCGGCACCGTGCTCGGACTGGACTCGGCGCGCCAGGCGTCGATCGCCGCTATGGCGCGCGCGGCGAAGAGCTCGCGCTTGCGGCGCTTGTCGCGTTCCGGCTGCTCCAGCTCGTCCAACAAGGCGAAGTTCGCGTTCATCGGTTGGAAGTGCTCCGGCCGCGCCTCCCGCAGGTAGCGATAGAGCGCGCCGATCATCGTCGTGGGCGGCGGCACGGTCGGTTCGAGGCCTTCCGTTAGGCGGGCGAGATTCAATCCCGCGACGAGGCCGGTCGCCGTGCTCTCCGTGTACCCCTCCACGCCCGTGATCTGACCTGCGAACAGCACCTGCGCGTCGTCGCGCAGCGAAAGGTGGGCCGTGAGCGCTGCGGGCGTGTTCAGGTATGAGTTCCGATGCATCGATCCAAAGCGGAGGAACTCGGCGCTCTCGAGTCCGGGAATCATGCGGAACACACGCTGCTGGTCGCCGATACGAAGACGAGTTTGAAAACCAACGATGTTCCACATGCGTCCGCCGCGGTCTTCTTGCCGCAGCTGCACCACCGCGTACGGCTCGCGCGAGGTCCGCGGATCCCGGAGTCCAACCGGTTTGAGCGGGCCGAATCGAAGCGTGTCCCGTCCGCGTCGCGCCATCTCCTCGACCGGCATGCAGCCCTCGAAGTACAGCACCGCATCGAAATCGTGCGCACTGTACTGGTCCGCCGCGGCGAGCGCGTCGATGAAGTCCGAGTATTGCTGGCGGTCGAGAGGGCAGTTGAGATATGCGCCGTCCGGTCCGGCATCGCGCATCGTCTCCTTACCGTAGCGCGACGCGCGAAACGCCACTTCATGATTGATCGAGTCTCGATCGACGATGGGAGCGATCGCATCGTAGAACGCGAGTGCTTCGATGCCGAGTCGCGCCCGGATCGCTTGGGCGAGCACGTCCGAAGTGAGTGGACCGGTTGCGATGATAGCCGGCGTTGGCAGGTTCGTGATTTCCCGGCGTTCGATCGTTATGCGCGGATGCGCTGCGATGCGTTCAGTCACCGCTCTCGCGAAAACATCCCGATCGACGGCCAGGGCCGTGCCACCGGGCACGCGGGCCTGGTCAGCCGCCCATAAGATGAGTGAGCCCAAGCTCCGCATTTCGCGCTTGAGGAGCCCGTGTGCGTTGGTCTCTTCGGTGCTCTTGAATGTGTTGGAGCAGACGAGCTCGGCCAGCCGGTCTGTCTTGTGGGCGGCGGTGCCCACCACTGGACGCATCTCGACGAGCGCGACATCGTGGCCGCGCTCGGCGACTTGCCATGCTGCTTCGGAGCCCGCGAGGCCGCCGCCGACTACTGTAATCATGGCCAGAAACTAACGCTGGCCGTCGGGAGCGGCGAGGTACAGCGGCCTAGCCTGCGGCGGCTGCCGGTTCCGGTACGGCTGCCACATCCCACTCGTTGCCGCACTTGAGGCACTTCCGATATTCGCCGCGTGCCTTGGTCGACTTCATCTCGGCGCCCACGAATCCGCAGTCCGGACACTGCTCCAAGGTCGGCTTGTTCCACGCGACGAAATCGCAATTCGGATGGTTCACGCATCCATAGAACGCGCGACCGCCGCGTTTGGAGCGTAGCTGGATGATGTCGCCGCCATCCTTGGGACACTTGACGCCGGTGGGCAACGCACGCGTGCCGCGGCATTTCGGGAACCTGCTGCAACCCAAGAACTCACCCGACCGCCCGTGGCGGATCACCATGCGGGCACCGCATTCGTGGCAAATCTCATCCGTAAGCACCGCGGGCTTGCGATCACGGCCGAGGGGCTTGGTGTAATCGCAATCGGGTCGGTTTTCGCACGCCAGATACGGCCCGAAGATCCCTCCCTTCGGGACCAAGCGTCCGCCGTCCTTGGGACAGCGCTCTTTCTCGATGACCGACAGGTCGTGCGCCCGCGCGATGAGGTCCTCGATGTTCGCCTTGTCGAGCGACTGGGAGAAAGGACCGTAGAATTCCTCCAGCACGCGCCGCCATCCCATCTCGCCCTCTTCGATCTTGTCGAGTTCCCCTTCCATGTTCGAGGTGAAGGCGACGTTGAAGATGTCGGGGAACTGATGGACCATGATCTTGGCGACGGTCTCGCCTAACGGCGTGGGTGTGAACCGACGTTGCTCGAGCGTCACATAGTGACGGTCGGCCAGCACGGAAATGATCGAGGCGTACGTCGACGGGCGGCCGATTCCGAGACGCTCGAGCTCCTTCACCAAACTCGCTTCGCTGAAGCGCGGTGGCGGCTCGGTGAAGTGCTGATGCGGCGTGATTTCACGAACGGGTACGTTCTCGTTGACCTCGAGCATCGGCAACGCCTGTTCGTCCTCGAGCGCGCGGCCTTCACCCTCCTCGTGCGTCTCGCGATACAAGGCGAGAAATCCGTCGAACTTGATCACGCTGCCGGTGGAGCGAAACAGGCATCGACCGAGGTCGAAATCGACCGTCGTCGTGTCGAAGACGGCGGGTGCCATCTGCGAGGCCATGAAGCGCTTCCATACGAGCTCGTACAGCTTGAACTGATCACTCGTGAGAAATTTCCGGACTTGATCCGGTCGGCGCGATGGGTCCGTGGGGCGGACGGCTTCGTGCGCGTCCTGCGCGTTCGCTTGTTGGGCCTTGCCGTACAGCTGTGGTCCGGCCGCGAGATGATCGGCCCCGAACAGTCCCGTTAGGACATCCCGAGCCTGAAGCGCCGAGCTTTCGGCGACGCGAGTCGAGTCGGTGCGCATGTACGTGATGAGACCCACCGCGCCTTCGGGCCCGAGCTCGATGCCTTCGTACAGATCCTGCGCGACGCGCATCGTCCGCTTCGAACCGAATCCGAGTTTCTTGGCGGCCTCCTGCTGCATCGTGCTGGTCGTGAACGGCGCTGCGGAGTTCTTTCGACGCTCGCGCCTGCGGACGTTCGTGACCGTGAACGTCTTGCGATTCTCGAGATCGGCGAGAACGGCGCGCGCCGCTTTTTCGCTCGTAATCTCGGGCTTTTTGCCGTCTAACTGGTGGAGCTTGGCCGTGAAGCGTTGTCCGTCCTTTTCGAGCAGCGCCTCAATAGACCAATACTCGACCGGCTTGAACGCCCGAATTTCGCGTTCGCGTTCGACGATGAGTCGCAGCGCTACCGTTTGCACGCGGCCAGCGGAGAGACCCTTTTTCACCGTCTTCCACAACAGCGGGCTGGCCTTATAACCCACGAGGCGATCGAGAACGCGGCGAGCCTGTTGCGCCTCGACCTTGCGCTCATCGATCGACGTCGCATTGCGGATCGCGTCTTGAACCGCGTCGCGCGTGATCTCGTGGAACATCACCCTGCGAACGGGCGCCGCGCCTTTGTGCTTGATCGTCTCGGCGACGTGCCAGGCGATGGCTTCGCCCTCGCGGTCCGGGTCGGTGGCGAGGAAAACGCGGTCGGCGATCTTCGCGGCGCTCTTCAATTCCGCGAGGGTCTTCTCCTTGCCGGGCACGGTGACGTAGGTGGGCTTGAAACCGTGTTCGACGTCGATGCCCAAGCCTTTCTCCGGCAAGTCGCGCACGTGTCCAACGGTCGCGCGCACTCTGTACGATGGACCGAGGTACTTGCCGATGGTCCGGGCCTTTGCGGGCGACTCGACAATCACGAGCGACTTGCCTGCGATCGTCGCCAGATCGAGCGGCTCTTCAATAACGGCGCGTCTCGACGTGCGCCGGCCGTTTCCGCGAGCACGCGACGCGCGGACCGGCTCGTCGACGACCGAGGCGCCGTTCGACGATCGGCGCGACCCGAGGGGCATCGTGCCTGCCGGTTCCTTTCTCTTGTCTTTCTTCGCGCTCTGGCGCGTCTTCTTCGAATTCTTCTTGGCAGCCATAGAAGTCAGTGAATGGTCACGTTTTCGCCGCCCAGGCCATCGTCCATGTAGCCCGCGCCTTCCATCAGGACGCGCAAGTCATCGAGGGCGATTCGGCCATCGATCTGGCTCAAGGCCCGCTCGATGACATGTTCGAGCTCCACCGCGTTCAGCATGCCGGCGCCGCTCATCGATATGAGATGTCCCCAGGCATCTGGGGTGAAGCGACCCCGTTCATGGGGCCCGAGCACGCGAAAAGTCATTGTTCGTTATTCCGGTTCCGAGACCTCTCCACCAAGCAATGCAGCAAGGTCGAGGCAATGACCCGGTGATGCCGTGTCGAAATCCAGCGAGTCGAATCCTTACGTTGCGAGGGCCGTATTCTGAGGACGCGATCCGTCCTTGCGCTATACACGCGATCCGATGGATGGGTCGACAAGGCGAGCAATTTGTACGGCAAGTGATTCAACATCAACGAGATCAGTGTCAATAACGTAGTCGGCCTGCTGATAGGCCGTCTCCCGCTGCTCCGCAAGCCTCCGCAGAACCTCGAGCGGTTCCTGCGCCTCCAATAGTGGTCGAGCTCTACGACTCGACCCAATCCTTAGTATTGCGACTTCGGGCGCGACCCGGAGGTAAATCATACGCGCTGGTGGACGCAATAGTGCCAGAGCCCCAGGAACCGTAATCCAGCCGCCACCTGGTGCCAAAATGGCACCCTCTGATTTAGCGAGCTCTTGGGTCAAGGCGAGCTCCAAACGACGAAAGTGCGACTCGCCGTGCGTCCGAAATATTTCGCCAACCGTCATGGACGCTCGTCGTTCGAGCTCGTCGTCGAAGTCGAGGAACGGCCTCCCTAATCGCGCCGCCACCCGCCGCCCGACCGACGACTTCCCCGCCCCGGGCAACCCGACGAGGATGACGTGGGCGATCACAGGCCGCCGGTCAGGTGACCGAGTCGCCGTTGCGACGCCTCACGCCGTTGGCCTGGCGATGCGCGAACCAATGGCCGAAACGTATGCGTCGTAGTTGCGTCGGACTTCGCCTAACGAATCACCGCCGAACTTTTCCAGAACGGCCTGCGCGAGCACGAAGGCGGCCATGGCTTCTGCAATCACCCCCATCGCGGGGACAGCGGTCACGTCTGATCGCTCGGCGACGGCCTGCGCGCGCTCGCCGGTGGCAACATCGATGGTTTGCAACGGACGCATCAACGTGCTGATCGGCTTCATGCTGACACGGATGACTAACGGCTCGCCCGTGGTGATACCTCCCTCGAGTCCGCCGGCGCGGTTCGTCAGGCGGTGAACGTTGCCCGTGCGGGCAAGACCGGGCGGCGCGGCCATCTCGATCTCATCGTGCGATTCCGCTCCCGTGCGATGCGCCGTCTCGAAGCCGAGGCCGATCTCGACGGCCTTCACCGCGGGAATCGACATCATGGCGCCTGCGATCCGGCCATCGAGTTTGCGGTCCCAGGAAATGTGCGAGCCGAGTCCCACCGGAATGCCGTCACACACCACCTCGCAGATTCCGCCAAGAGTGTTCCCTTCGCGCTTCACCGCGTCGATGCGCTCGATCATCCGATCCGCGGCTGCCGGATCGAGTGTGCGCAGGGGCGACTGGTCAGCGACGGCGTTGATTTCATCGGGAAACGGGTCCGGACGCTCGGCATCGATGCCGCCCAGGTGGACGACGTGGCTGGCGATGCGCACACCGAACTCGCGCAGAAAAATCCGACAGATCGCGCCTGCCGCGACCCGCGCCGTAGTCTCGCGAGCGGACGCGCGCTCGAGAATGTCGCGCGCGTCGCGGCGATCATACTTGAGCATGCCGGACAGATCGGCGTGGCCCGGACGAGGCCGCGTCACCGCTCGCTTCCGCGGCGCGGCGTCGTCGGCGCGCCGAGCAGGATCCATGATCTCCTGCCAGTTCTTCCAATCGCGGTTGGTAATGAGCATCGCGATTGGGGATCCGATCGTCGCGCCGGCTCGCACGCCGGACAGGATTTCGACGGCGTCCTTTTCGATTTGCATCCGTCGACCGCGGCCGTAGCCCTGCTGCCGACGTGCCAGATCGACGTTGACTTGGTCGGCGGAAATCGGAAGTCCGGCGGGCATGCCCTCGAGGATGCAAACGAGGGCTGGCCCGTGAGATTCGCCGGCGGTGGTAAAGCGCAAGAGAGACAAGTGCGCGGATAACGCTCGCTGAGGAGACAGTCTTAGAGTTGGGCAGGGAGCCGAACACATTCCGCCATCAACGCCAAAGGCGTGGCAGCATCGAATGCTACCACGCCTCTGTGTTTTCGCGCAATCAACCGCAAACCCGTGCTGCCCGTTAGCCGGTCACACCGGCTGCAATCAGAGAGCCAGACGCCGCAGCAAGCGACGCGGGATAATGTCTAGTTCTGCGGGCAATTCGCGAGGAGCTGCGCTTGCGTAACCGTCGCTATCACGACCCCGAATTGCGTCGCGCCTACGACAATGACATTGCCCGCCGCATCCTTACCCGCCCTGATGGGTCCAATGATCGGATCTCTCGTTGGTAAGATCATGCACCGATTGAATCGATAGGTATCGTAGACTTCGATCTGAGGCGACGAAGAGGCCGCGAAGCTGAGTCGCGTACCCGGCGCCGACGAGCTGCCTCCGATCCCCGTGTTGTCCGGCTGGAAATCAAACCCGGCGTTTCCGGCCGACGTTTGCAGCAGGCCCTGAAGTCGAAGCGTGCGGTCGATGATATAGGTGGAATCGCCGCGAATCGCGGCCAAGGCACCGTCGAAGTTGATGGCCGCACTTCCGATCCGTGCAAACGAGTTCGCGATGAAGTCGGAGACCTGCACGGCCGGCGAGATTCCGTTGTCCACTGCGGGGACCGGCGCGGTGAAGGTGCCCAGCGCGTTGCTGAATGTCGTCTGGAACCCGGCGCTGTCATCGTAGATGATCGCGCGGCTGCCCAGCACGGCTCCGCCTTCGCCGATCACGGCGCGACGGAAGTTGCCCGAATTGCGTACGAAGGTCGTGTCGCGAAACGCGAGCTGAGCGATCTGCACCACGATGGAATAGCCGATGGAGTCCGACGCAGAACCGAATTGACGGAACGGCACGAGAACCGTGTCGGCGCCGACGCCCTGTGCAGCGTGCCGGTCGATTTCCAGCGTGTCGCTCCGGCCCTGCGTTTGACCCATTGCCTGCTCGAAAAAGAAGTGCGACGTGTGCTTGGTAAGGTTCTCCCAACGGACGGTGCCTTGGTTCTGGAACGGCAGTGTCTGTCCGGCGGTTGGCGTCGTGGAGTAAAGCAGGACGACGTCTCCGCACGGCGCCACGCCACTGACCGGGCCCAAACAGGTCGCAGCGAGGAACTGCGGACGCTCGCTGAAGTCGTGCTGGGTCTTGTTCTCGATGACCTGTCCCGTGGTCGCTGACGTTTGCGACGTGACGGTGAAGACATCGATCTCCGGGAGCGGATATCGGAAAACCTCCTGGTCCGCGTTACCCTGCACGTTGACGTAGCTGATGTTGGTGCCGCCCGAATTGGCGACGAGGATCGTGTCGCCCATCGTGCCGTCGCGGTTCGCCGGCCAGGTCGCCAGACCCCAGGGCCTCGACCCGACCGGGATCGGCGCATGGAACGAGGAGTCGCCGAGGTCGAAGACTTCGAGCTCGTTCTTCTCGATATTGCTGAGATACAGTCTGTTAGTCGGCTTGTGAAACAACGCGTCGGCAATGACGCCGCCCAGGGGCAGGTTGCGCGTTAGGCCGGCCACCACCGTGACGGTATCGCCGCGTTGCGTGACGTTGTCACTGAGTAGCGCATATGCGCGCGTGCCGTTGTCGTTGCGCGCGAACCCAAAGACCTGCACTTGCTTCGGGAAGGTCGTGATGTTGAGACCCAGTTTGAACGTGTGCAGCGCCGAGCTCACGCTGCCCGATACCTGGAACGAGTCCGCCGAGAAGAACGTGCTCGGATCGCTCGGCAGATTTCGAACTTCGTATCCGAGCCAGCGGATGCCGGCGCGATCGTGCGCGCTGACGTGCATCGTGTCCGTCACTTCGATACGCGGCGTGATCCCGAAGTCTACGACCGGGATGCTGTTGCCGGACGCCGAATTTGAAACCACCACATTCACTGGAACGCCGAGCACTCGGCGTTTGAGCGAATCCATGAGGAATGGCGTGAGCGTCAGGGTTCCCGTTGTCGCGCCCACCAGGCTCAGGGCGGTGTCGACACCGACTGAGTCCCGAAGCGGTGAGTTGAACAGGACCGAATCAGTAACAGGCGATGAGAACACGCCGCTGGCGATGAAGCCGAGCGCTTTCACCAAGCTCGGGCTCTTGCCGCTCAGCGACACCGCCATCGTGAAGCCGACCACGGCGGTGTCGGTGGATTTCGGATTCGTAATGATCGCAACCGATGGAGACTGATTGCCGGTGCCGATGAACGCCGTGTCGGGCTTGGACACGTTGTGCGCGCCGTCGATAGCCGATGCGACAACCGTCACGGTGGTACCGGGCGGAACGTTGCTCGGCACGGGAACGGTGTAAGGCAGCGTGACGTTGGTGACGGCGCTCGTGAACGTGGTGTCGAACGTGCCGCTGATGCCGGGACCAGCGACGCTCACGCGCACATCGAGCAGCCCGAGGTTGTCGGTTGCGACGACGTTGAACGCGACCACGGAATCGGACGGCGCCGCGGCTGCCGTGACGTGGACCACCGGTGGGGTGGTATCGGCAATGACGCCGCCACCGGCACCATTTCCTTCGACGCAGGCCGCGGCGAATACGATCGCGGCCAGAGCTAATACACCGCCCGTGAGGCGGCCCGCACGCGCCGGGGTGCCGGCACGCGCGGGGTTAACAGTGCGCGCGAGGCGCGCCAGGGTCCGCGTCATAGGTCGCTCTCGGTCAGCGGTCGCCGCCGGGCGCACCGATGGCGTCACCGTCGTCGACAATGTGTGGGGTGACGAGGATCAGGAGATCCGTCTTGTCTTCCTGGGTCCGCGTCTCGCCGAACAGCTTGCCGATGAACGGGAGATCGACCAGGAGCGGAATACCGGACTTGGACTGCTGGACCTGCGTGGTCGTTAGGCCGCCAATGACCGCGGTCTCGCCGTCGCCTACGAGCAGCTCGTTGTCCGCGCTCTGCTTGAGGAACGTGTAGCCGAGGTCGGACGCTGCCGGCTGGAGCTGCGAGCGCTCGGCGTGCAGCGTCATGAGGATCTTGCGGTTGTTGGTGATGTGCGGCGTCACCTTGAGGATGATACCGGTCTCCTTGAACTGCACCGTCGCACGGGGCGCCGTCGCACCCGTACCGCCCTGGCTGAGCGACCCGAGGTCGACGATACGAATCGGCGTCTCTTCACCGGACAGGATCTGTGCCTCGCGGTTGTCGAGCGTGACGATGCTCGGCTCCGCCTCGACGTCCGAGAGACGGACTTCCTGCAAGCCGTCCAGGAACGCGGTGAGGTTGAACTTGCCTAACGCGGTGGAGAAGATCAGCGACAACGCCGGATCGACCACACGCTGCGTGGCGTTCGAGATCGCCGCGAGCGAGTTGCCGCCGATGTTGATGACTTGCGTGTTCGAAGGGAACGGCGTTCCGACCACGGCGTCCGGCACACCATCGCCGTTGGAGTCGATCGGCTTGAACGTGCTCGGGTCGGTTCGCTGCACGAGCTTGTTGAAGAACGTGCCGTTGTCACCCAGGTCATAGCTCACGCCGATGTCCTGGATGTTCGTGCGATCGACGAGAATGATCTTGGTCTTGATCGAGACCTGTGGCGTGCGAACGTCCAGATCCTTCACGTAGTTGGCGATCTCCTCGAGACGCGACGGAACGTCGGTCACGAGTAAGCGATTGGTGCCGGAGTCGGCGGTCACATCACCGCGCGTCTTGCACTCCGAACCGCTGGTTGCGCCGTTCGGGCCAGCTGCACCGACGGGGCAATCCTTGGAGAGCAGGCTCTTCACCGTCGAGACGAGCGAGCTTGCGCGCGCATAGTTCACCGAGATGATGCGGGTCTGCACCGGCTCGGTGGCCTGTTGCTTCGCGATATTCTCGTAGCTGTCGACTGAAATGATGCCGTCGGCATCTTCTTTGGCTGCGTAGCCTTGCGACGAGAGGATCGCCCGTAAGGCGACGTCCCAGGGTTGATCGCGAACTTCGGCGGACACGTTGCCGGTCACGCCCTTACCGGCGACGATCGTGCGGCCGGAGAACACCGCAAACCCTGCGATCACGTCCTTGATGTCGGTGTCCTGGTAGGTGACGGTGATCCGCGGCTGCGACGACATCGCGGTCGAAGCATCGTGCGATGTGAGCTTCACCGAACGACCAGGCGCGCTCGAGCTGTGATCCGACGCCGGGGCATCTGCCGCCGCATCGAACGCGTCGGCGTTGCCCGCCGACGCGCGCCATGCGGTGAACGAGGTTTTCGTCGCGCCGTTCGGATCGAGTACGACGTGCACTTCGTTCAACGTGCGGTTGACTGTGTAGCTGTGTTGTCCGTCGAGGTCGATCACCAGGCGGACGATGTTGTCGCGGTACTGGGCGACGCGCACGTTGGTGATGCCGCCGCGCGCGATGCGATCGTACAGGCGACCGGCAGTGGCGAGCTTGGCACCGCGCAGGTCGAGGACGATGCGGGGCGGGCTGGCCAGCGAGAAGTCGTCGACGTCAACCGATCCGTCGACGGCAACGACGACCTCGGCGCGCCCCGCTGCCGGCACGACGCTGAGGGACGTCACCTCACCGCCGCCTACCTTCCCACCCGTCGCGGCGCGGGCGACGGACGCCTGCGCTGCAAGCGCGGCGAACGTCATTCCGATCAGCGCACAGACCCGCCTCATTGCGACCTCGCTATCGTAGAATCGTTGAGGGCCAGCGTTTCCTGCCGGCTATATCCGAATTCTTCCAGGGTGAACGTGACAGACTTGAGATCGATGCGCGACACGCGCATCCGGCCTAACGTCTGCCCCGTTTTGACGCGGTACTGCTCCTTCGTCGACACGTCGCGCAGAATGGCGACGGATCGACCCGCCGGATCGTAGATGACGACTACGAGCCTGAGGTCGGAGATCATCGGCCTGAGCTCGCCCGACGCAATCAGCGAAACGAACGGATCGCGACGGCCATCGGCATTGTAGGTGTACGACTCGCGCATCAGCGCGATTTCGTTCTTTCCACCGCGCTCCGAGATCGAGGTCGTGCCATCGCCATTGGGCCCCTGCTGGCTGGTGAGCGTGACCGTGTCACGACCTTTGGAACCGGCGTGCGCACGATTTGCGGGCGCGCGACCACGCTCGGCCGATGCAGCAGGAGCGGGCACGGTCACGGGCGTGGTGTGATTCGGTTGTCGCGCGCCGCGACTCGCATCGGCGACGCGCGTGGGGCTCGCCGGAGCTTGCGTCGGCGCGTCGGTGTTCTGCATCGCGCTGATGTGCGCGTCGGTGGCGGCGACGACGCGACGCGCCGCGTTCTTCGCGGCTGTGCCGGGTATCTGCTGCGCGCCTAACGAGGCAGCGGCGACGCCGAAGGAAGCGACGACGAGCGATGCAAGCCTGAGGGTTCGCATCATCATGATTTCGCCCCCTTCTTCGTGGGAGGCTGATCAGCCGCGTCTTCCGCGGGGTTGTGCGTCACGAACGTCTGCAGTTGAAAGTGCGCTTCGATCACGGCCTGGCCTGCTTCGGTATGCGATGCTTTGGCGTTGGCGTTCGTGGACAGCGTGAGCTGGACATTGACCGGGAGCACGATGCGCTGGAGCGAGCCGACGTTCGCGAAGAACTCGGCGAGTTGGTGGTAGCCGCCAACGATCGCAATGCCGTAGCGGTACGTGTCGTAGTTGCTGCCTTCCTGTACGGGCTGCGGATCGACGGACGCCAAATCGAGTCCCGCGCGGCGCGCGGCGGTCGACACCTGCTCGAGCAACGCGGGCACTTCATTGCCGGCCGGCACCAGCGTGCGAATCAGCGAGAGATTCTGCTGATACGTCGCCAGTTGGGCGCGCAACTCGCTCAAGTTGCCCTTGCTCATCTCGGACTTGGCGCGCTGGTTCATGGTGGCGAGCGCCTCGATGTGGTCCTGCTGCTTCGCCAGCGCGTCCGACCGCGGCGAATACACCATGTACCAGTAGAGACCGATCGCCGCGATCGCGAGCACACACACGAGTATGAGCGACTGTTCTCGCTGTCCTTTAGGCATCCCGGGCATCGCTTACCTCACCGAAAGCGAGACAGGAACGGTCTTGATCGCAGAAGGATCGGGCGCCTGGTACGAGGCATCCAACTGGAATTCCGTCACTTCCTTTCCGTCGGCGATGACGATCGATGACTTGACGAGCGTGACGTTCTGAATGAACGGCGACGCCTCGAGGAGCTTCATGAATCGAGTGAGCGCTTGGATGTCCACGGTCTGACCGACGATGTGCGCTTTGACGACGGGAATGCTTGTCGTGTCCACGGGCGGTGGCCCCTTGGGCGCCGCGCCTTTCTTGCCTTTTGCGGTTGGCGGTGCCTCATCCTGCTGCGCCGCAGTACTCGAGTTGCTCTGCACGACCGACGTGAGCCACGTCTCCGGCGGCAAGGCGCGGCTGATCTCATCCATGAGATGCGGCCACACGTAGCGTTTGTTGTCGAACGACTTGATCAGGTCGACCTGCCGGACCACCGAGTCACGCTGCGTCTCGGCCTTTCGCTTTTGGACGATGACCGCTGTGAATCGAATGGAATCCTGCTGCGCCGTCTGCAGCTGCGCGTCGAGATCGGATGCGCGCGCATTCTGGTGCCAGTACATGACACCCACGACAGCGACGGCCAGGAGTGCGCATCCCGCGGCCGCGAGCAAGTACGGATCCTTTACTCGCGAAACCGCTCCGGCTGCAACGCCGGCGAGGTTCAGGCCGGCACCGCGGCTGCGCGACTTCTTCGCGCTACCCGGATTCAGATTGATTTGGATCATTACGCGGCCTTCGCGATGAGATCAGGCGACCTGGCGAAGCGCCAGCCCGATGGGGAGCATGAGGAGCGGAGCGACATCGTCGATGACGAGCGAATCAAAAGCACCGTCACGTACTCGCAAGCGCTGCAGAGGGTTGGCTTGCTCCACCGGAATTCGCAGACGTGCGGCCAGCGCGTCCGTTAGGCCGGGTACGCGCGACCCGCCGCCGCTCGTGTACGCGGCGCGCAGCTTGTTGGTCACGCGCGAAGAGCTGGCGAGAAATGCCGCAGCGCGCTCGATGCCGGTCGCGATCTCTTCGCCGCGCGTCTCCGTCACGGCTTGGAGATGCGGCGAGCGGTCGTAGCCCTGCAGCAGCCCATCCGCTTCTTCGGCGCTGAGTCCGCGCTCGCGTTGCAGGTCTTCGCGGAAGCGGCGCGTGCCAACGGCGATGTCACGTGTGAGGAGCGGCACGCCGTCTTCCATGATGTTGATGTTGGTCACCTCGTGGCCGATGTTCACGAGGCATACGACACCGCTCATCGCCTCGGGGTAGTTGACCTCGAAGGCGTTGTGCAGCGCGAACGCATCGACGTCGACGACGCTCGGCGCGACTTCCGCGTCCGTTAGGAGCCGAAGCTTGTTTTCGATGAGGTCGCGCTTGGCGGCAACCAGGAGGACGTTCATCTCGAGGCCTTCGGCATCCGGATCGAGGATCTGGAAGTCGAGCTCGACGGACTCCATGTCGAACGGCACGTGCTGCTCCGCTTCCCAGCGAATCAGCTCGCGCGCTTGCTGTTCTTTGACGCGATCGATCTGGATCTTCTTGATGATCACATCGCGACCGCCGACGGCGGTGATGACGGGTCGGCCGCTGATGCCCGCCGCAGCGAGCGCGTTGCGCGCTGCTTCGGCCACGATGCCGGGATCCATCACCTCACCTTCGACGATGGCGTCGGCAAGCAATGGGGCGATTGCCACCTTCGTCAGCTCTGGCTCGCCTTTGCCGTGTTCGATCACGGCGACCTTCACGAGGCCAGAGCCGATGTCGAGGCCGATCGACGTCTTCTTGCGACCGAAGAGACCCATGGGAGATCGTACGGTGAATGGAGTGAGCGCGCGTGAAACGGTAGCTGCGTTGCTGACCGAGTTATGGGCGTGCGCACCATTGCGGATGCGGTCCGCTCGGTTACCAGTCACACGACCCGATAGAGCGGAGGTAACTTCTGATCCGCCACTGCAACACGTCGTAACCGTCGACCGGGAAGACGGGCCGGTGATCAGAACATCTCGGCCCACGAGTGGTTCACTTCGGGAGACGGTCGCGCGCCGGAGCGCGATGCTTGCTCGACTGCGCACGCGGAGTAGCGGATCTCGGAGGCGCTGGCGAGCGACACGCGATCGGCTACCACGATTCCATCGAGTCGGGCGCCGTCCTCGAGGCGCGCGGTTCCTCGGACGAGCAGCACGCCCGTAAATCGTGCGCCAGCAAGGAGTGTCAAGTTTCCATCGACGACGAGCATTCCCTGCCCCGCGCCACCCGTGAGCCGAAGGTCTCCCTCGGCGTGCACGACGGGAAAGAAGGCAGCGCATGGTGAGTTCGGCCCCAAGACGCGGAGCGGGTCGCCGAGGTTTGTGGGAGCGTTCACATCGCAGGTGCCAGTCGCATCAATGACGGGCCCTGGAGTGAGGTTGCTTCCTGCACCTAACGGCCGCCCAACGCTGGCAAGAAATGAGCGGTCCACCTGACCGAACTCGTCGGACGTTTCTGCTCGGGCGGCGAGCACGGTATCGCGGACGACACGGGCGGCCCGCAGACACGCCATCGGCGCACAGCCCGACGTGTCGAGCGGGACGCTCGCCGGTACGCTGACGGCGGCGACATCCGAATCTGCCGTTAGGCAGTCGCCGACGCCCCCGCCGAGGCCGCCCGTGATCGACGACCCGTCGACGATCGAGAGGCCGGCGACCGCGATCGCCGCCGCTTTCGGCATGCGCGGAGGCCGAAGTGTCAGCAGCAGCGACACCCGGCGCCGCGCGTCGCGCGGCGGACGACCTGCATCGCCTCGAGCAATCACGAGCGCGCTGAACGGCGAGAGTATCCAGACCTCCGCCGTCGCTGTCGCACCGCCCGCGAGTCGCTCACTGATCGACGCGACCTGCCTAACCGGCGGCGCTGTGTTCCACGCGAAGCGCCAGGATTGCGGCGATATGATCGTGTACGCGGCGTGTTCGGCAGCGGCGAGCGCTCGTGCCCGAACTATTGACGCAGCGTCTATGCGTTCCTCGTGCAGTGCCGCGAAGAATGAGCCTGCCGCGAGCGCGCCGAGGACGGCGATAATGACCAACACAGCGATGAGGATCGCGCCGCGCCGATCGCGAGGTGTTGCAGGATGAACAAGTCTCATAGTCATCGGCGTGGTCGAATGGTGAACAACACGGAATCGGTGAACGCACCCGACCTGATTCCTGGAACGTGCAGATTCATCGCGGTTGCGGCGCGCAGCACGACGTCGATCCTCGAGACACGGCGAGGATCCGTAGTGGGTGCCTCGGCGCTATCGAGAAACCGAAACTGCAAACCGCCAGTGGCGTAGGGGCCACTCACGGGCTGCACGGTCGCACAAGGCGTCGCACGTGTCGAAAGACAGTCGCGAAACCCGAGATACCATGCGCCGTCGCCGGCTCGATACAGCTCGTAGCGCGCGCGTCGAACGAATCGCAGCACAGCGCCGGTTTCTACGTCGCTCGTCACGGGCGTTGCGACCCGAAGCGCGAGCGTCGACGCGCCACCGCCAGCGGCGACGAATCCTGGTGCACAGGTGCGACCAGCTGTTGGAGCGGATGCGACGGCGAGCCTGTGCCAATTTGCGGGGTCCCGCGGCGCGGCGAAGATCATCACCGTGTCACCAGGCTCTGGCGCGACAATCCAGGATGTAACGTTAGGCGTGGACGAGGCGCGCGCGGAAAATGTCAGCGTCGTACGCGTTGAGTCGAGGCCGCAGAGAATCGAAAAGCCGGTCGCCATCCGGAACTCGACAAAGCTGGCGCCCATGGCATAGATGGCGTCGTGCTGGGGCGCCATCGACCGTAAATCGTACCGCAGCGCGTCGGTGCCTTCGCGAAGCGCGCGACGCGAGGCCATCATCTGCTCGAGCGCGAAGGCCAGGTGCTCATGACGAACGGCAATGGTGATTGCCGCCATGCCGACGATCGTGGCGACCACCAACCCGACCATCAGCTCCACGACGGTGAAGCCCGCACGCGGAGGGCGCGCGATCAACATGGCGCCGCCGATTGGATGACCTCTATGAGTGGTCGGCCGGCGAGTCGGTCCGCGATGACGAGACTGTCGACGACGCTCTGGATGCTATCGGCAACGACAGTGTGCCAGTCCGCCGATACGCTCAACGCCGTGTCAGTGCCCGACGACGGCCGGCATCCGCCTCGATGGAGCAACTCGAGTCTATTGCTAACAACCGTCGCGGCGTGCGAGCGCTCGTCGGCGCTCGTTTCGAGGCGCAAGCTGGCAACGCCAGTGGCGGCGATGCCTAGTGCGCCGACGCTGAGCAAGATGATGGCGGCGAGCGCCTCGACCAGACTGGTGCCGTGTCGGAGACGTTGATGTTTGGTCACGGCCACAACCTCCGTCAGAGTGGACGTGCCAAAGAAAGCGCGCTCCGGCTGGATCGTATCAGCCGAAGCGCGCTCGTCGAATCAAATCTTCGCCGCGTTAGTCGCGGTCGGAGTTGGCTTTGGGTCAGCTCAATACAGGTCGACCCAGGAACGACCGGGCGTGAGTACGGGCGAAGCAATCGCCTTCATCGCGTATGACGACGCGCAGCTGGAATACGTGATGACGGCGTTGCCGAGCACGGTGTTTTGCTCGAGGTCGACGTTCTGCGCGAGCACGCCACCCGTAAAGTGACCGCCCGTGCCCGTGGTCTTTAAGTGTCCCGTGACGATGACAATTCCGTAGAATTGAAAGCCACCAGCGACTGAAAGGTCTCCGTTCACGAGCAGCATGCCCTGACCGTAGCCGCCGGTGACGCTAAGGTCGCCGTTGGAGTAGATGACTGGATAGTAGTTGCTGCAATAGGCCGCCGGGCCCAAGGTACGCATCGGGTCGCCCCAATTGTTGACATCGCTCGTGTTGCACGTGGTCCCGGAGTACGACGGTTGCATGCCGTTCATCGTGCCGCTCGCCGGAATATTCGCGGTGGAAGCGAGGTCTTGAAACGACACGCTTCCGAACTGCGTGTATGTGCTGTCGTTGTTCGCCAGCGGCGTCTGCTGGATCTTCGGGCTGCCCGCGATGCACGACATGTTGTTGCAACCTGATGTCGTGATCTGTGTCGAGTCAGCGATCGCAATACCGGGTAGCGACGAGCCTAGAGGCGGGCAATTCCAATTCTGCACGGTGTCGTCGACGCCGTTAATGAACGAGCTTCCGCCGATCTTGGTGCTTCCGCGAGTCGTGAGCGCACCGAGGAGTTTTACGTTCGGGAAGTTGAGCGCCACAATCGCCCCGAGGCGCTTTCGCGCTTGCGCGCCAGCGATCGTGCCGACGCGGCCTTCCGATGTGATCATGAATTCGCCGTTCCCTACGTACGTAACGCGAACGGTGTCGACGGATCCGTCACCCGGAGGGTACGCCTTCGTCGTGACGACCTTGCCGACGACACTCGTATTGTTCCAGGCCTTGTTCCATTGACCGGTGGATACGATGTCGTTGAGCCCGTACTCCGCAGCGGTGAGCGAGCGCGCTTGCAGCACCGTGTTGCGACCGATGCGGTATTCCTGCGTGGCCGCGAAGAATACGCCCACAATGAGCGCGCCGATGATGACGATGGCGACGAGCGCCACCGTGAGTGCGAAGCCACGTTTTCGCGACCGCGCGATCATCGTCGACCTCCTCTTCAATGCGTTCATCTGTCAGTTACGGACTGCGAGGAAAACACTGAGCGAATCCTGGTAATAGCCTTGGGCACGGCCTGGCGTATGGATGATGCTTCGGCTTTTGGCGCGAGCGACGATGCCAATGCGCCGAACCAGTGTGTTGACCGTCGTCACCGCGCCGGTCGCGTCGTAGTACGTGAGCTCCAAACCACTCGGCCCGCTATTGGCCGCTGCCAGGTACGGACCACTGACCGGCTCGAGCGACGTACACGCCGGGGTTCGCGTTGGGAGACAGTCATAGAAGCCCAGATACCACAGCCCGTCGGACGCCTGGAACAGCTGGTAGCGCGCGCGCCGGAAGAAGCGAAGGGCGCCTCCGACCTTGACCGTGGCCGGGAGCGCATCATGGAGTGGAATCTGCCATCCGGTCGTTGCTTCGCCGGCGGTCGTCGTAAACCCCGTGCTGTTCGGGCAGCTCGCGGCGCTCGTGGCGCCCGCAGTCAACTGATCGGGGTCCCATTTGTCGTCCGAGGCGTTCGCGCTCGTGTCGGCGTCGTAGACCAACACCGAGTCGCCGTTTTGCGGCGCGGAAATCCACGACGTTAGGCCGTTGTTGTTCGCCAAGACGAGGGGCGGGACGGTAATCGTTTTGCGATCGACGCTGATCGTGCACACGACCGCCGCGCCCGTGCTGAGGCGGAATTCGATGAACGTCCGGCCCATGGCGTAGATGTCTTGCTTGCTCGGAGACAACGAACGCAGGTCGGACGTGATCATCGCCATGCCGTCGCGCACGCTGCCGCGCGTCTCGAGCACGCCGGACGAGCCGGAGTAGAATTGTTGTTGACGGACGATGATGCCCATCATGCCACCCGCCACGATGGAGAGCAGCACGATCGCGACCATGAGCTCAATGAGCGTGAAGGCGCGGCGGGCGCTGGTGCGCGTCCTTGGCATCCGTGCGCTCAGCACTTGACGAAGCTGGTGAAGACGAGCGGCGCCGGACGCCTTCCGCCTGCGGATTTATACGTGACGGTGTCGGTCGCGGTATAGAGAGACGTACCGGAGGCAGTCACGATCCAATGTTCTTTCATCCCGCGTGTCGTAGCCGTTCCCGCCGCCATGCTGGCGCAGGTCGTGCTCCGCAGCTGCTCGAACCGGCTCATCGCGATGTTGGCGGCAAGGGTTTGCTGTGCGCCGCCGCCGATGAGGCGCGACACACTGCTAGCGGTGCCCGCCAGGCCTAACACACCGAGGGCCATGATGACGATTGCGACGAGCACCTCGACAACGGTGAAGCCGCTGTGACTCCGACGCCGTTTGGTCATTGTGCGAGTTGGCATTGGCTGATCGAGACTTTTCCCCAACCGACGACGCAGACGGAATCCTGCACGCCGTTGCGGGATACGCGAATCTTGGGAGACGTTCCGAACGCTCCGGACAGGAGCACGCCGCGCGGGTCGAACGCGATGGTGTCGCTCGGTGAAGCGGCCACGGTCACGCCGTTTCCAGAACCGAGGTTCTGCGATCCGATGAGAGTCGAACCTCCGCTCGTAGTCGTAACCGTCACCTGAATGCTGTTGCCGTTGCGGATGAACCGCGCGATGCGACCGGTCTGGATGGACAGTGCACGCGCCTGACTGATGTAGGAAGCGACTTCTTGTCGTGCACTTCGCACAGCCAACACATCGGTGCTGTTCGCGAGCTTCGGCAGCGAGATCGCGGTGATGATGCCGATCAACGCAAAGACAATTACCATTTCTACGAGCGTCACACCTGCATCAGATCGTTTCATACCCTACCTCGCATCGAAAGCGACATTCGCTTCTGGACGCAACACACGAGTGTTCGCCCGCTCGGCGGCGCGGCAATCGAGTTGCCCCATCCACGAAGGACGAGAGGCGTCGCCGCTCCGCAACCGGATCGCGAACAAAGAATTGCGGGCGCGGTCAGTCGCCTAAACCGTAGTCTCGAATCTTGTACAGGAGGGCGCGGTGTGAGAGCTCGAGCAGTTGGGCGGCGCGGGTCCGATTGCCGCGCGTGTGCTCCAATGCGCGCTGAATCAGCACGCGCTCGAGTTGTTCGGTCTGTCGCTTGACGGACAGATCGGTGTATGCAGCGCCGGCTGCATCGGCGGGAGCGGTTGCTACGGCGGTCGTCGTCGTGGCCGTGAGATCGACGAGGTGCGCCGGCTCGATGGTCGATCCGGTCGCCATGACGAGTGCACGCTCGATCACGTTCTCGAGCTCGCGGACGTTGCCGGGCCACGCGTAGGAGGTGAGCAAGCGCATGGCCTCGGGCGCAATGTGCCTAACGTCGAGGGACAGCCGCGCATTGTGCCGGCGCAGGAAATGGAGCGCGAGCTCGGCGACATCTTCGCGGCGCTCGCGGAGCGGCGGCAGGCGGACGGACACGACGTTGACGCGATAGTACAAGTCGCCGCGGAAGCGATTGGCTGTGACATCGGCTGCGAGATCGCGATTCGTCGCAGCGATCACGCGCACGTCGACGTGGCGGGATGTGTTCGCGCCTACGCGTCGCACTTCGCCCTCTTGGAGTGCGCGCAACAACTTCACCTGCAGCGATGCGGGAAGCTCGCCGATCTCGTCGAGGAAGAGTGTGCCGCCGTCGGCTTCCTCGAACAGCCCGGGTTTGTCCGTCGTGGCGCCGGTGAACGACCCTTTGACGTGGCCGAATAATTCGGATTCGAGCAACGTCTCGGGAATGGCGCCACAGTTGACCGCAACGAACGACTTGTCGGCGCGCGGTCCTTCGTCGTGAACGAGCCGCGCGACCAGCTCTTTACCAGTTCCGCTTTCACCGGTGATGAGAACGGTAGACGGGTGCCGCGCGACTTTGCGCGCGACGTCGATGGCAGCGATGAGCGCAGGGCTCCGCCCAACGATCGGGCCGTCTCCGCGTATATTCGACAGCTCTTCCTCGAGACGCTCGATCTTCGCCCGCAGTTTTTCGCGCTCGGCCGCCTTGCGCACGCACAGGATCACTTCTTCCGCGCGGAAGGGCTTCTGGATGTAATCGTAGGCGCCGCGCTGCATGGCGGCGATCGCGGTCTCGGCGTCGCCGTACGCACTCATGGCGATGACGAGGGCGCGACCGTGCTGCGCTTCATAGCGCTCGAGGAACTCGAGGCCGCCCATCGTAGGCATGCGGAGGTCGCAGAGGACAAGATCCGCATCGTTCCGCGACAGCGTGTCGAGCGCCTCGGCGGCGTGACTCGCGGTGGCCGTTTCGTATCCTTCCGCGCCAAGGATGCGGTCGAGTGTTTGGCGCAGGCCCGGCTCGTCGTCGACGATGAGGATTCTCACGACGCGGGCTCGAGCGGCGGAAGGTCGATTGCAGTGTCCGTCTCGGGTTCCTGCAACGGCACCGGGAAGTAAATCACAAAGGCGGCGCCGCCTTCGCGCGCCTCGCGTACCCACACGGTTCCACCGAGTCCCTCTACGATGCGGGCGACGATGGCGAGACCGAGACCGGTTCCCTTGCCCGGTTCTTTGGTAGTGAAGAACGGATCGAAGACGCGCTCCGACTCGCTCCACGGGATGCCGGGTCCGTTGTCGGCGACGACCAACGTGATCACTTCGCGGAGCTCGCCGACAGACCGTAGCCAGGCGCGCACGCGTGCGTTCGGCTGACGGTCGATGGCGATGACGGTCGGGTCGTCGCGGCGGCGGTCGCCCGTGTCGGTAATATCCGTGAACGGAACGCACTGTGTGACGACGGTGATGGCGCCGGCGCCGTTCATGGCGTCGACCGCGTTGAGCAGGAGATTGACCATGACCTGCTCGAGCTCATGGGCGTCGCCGTTGAGGAACGGCACCTCGTCGTCCAGGGCGAGCGTGAGGCAGCTTTGGCGAAGCGCGCCTTGGTCGGTGAGCATCTCGGCGACGCGGCACACGACTTCGTTGAGGCTGGTGGCTTCGAGGTTCCGGCGCCGCGGCCTCGCATAGTCGAGCATGCCGCGCATGATGCGGTCGATGCGGGCGCTCTCGCGCTCGATCCCGGCGATGGCGTCGACCGCATCGGCATTGCCATTCATGCTGCGGCGCAGGAGGTGCGCGTAGCCATCGATGGCGCCTAACGGATTGCCGATCTCGTGAGCGACGCCGGCCGCCAGCCGTCCAACGGACGCGACTTTCTCGAGATGGCCGCGTTGGGCCTGTTCCTCGAGCAGGCGGCTCGTCATGCGATTGATGCTGCGCGCGAGGCGGGCGAGCTCGATGGTCGCGCCTTGCGGGACGCGGCGCGTGAGGTCGCCATTGGCGATGGCCTCGGTGGCTTCCACGACGCGGTCGATGGGGTCGAGCACGAGACCCTGTACCTTGTACGCGCCGAAGGCGACGAAGACGATCACGTCGGCAATGATGAGCAGCGCGAGGTACAGCGCGCCGTGCGGACTCATCACGAGGTCGCGCAAGACGATCACGTTGAGCGCGGCGAGGGACAGTGCGGCCGTGCTGAGCACCGCGAGGCTCAAGATCATTTCCGCCTTGAGCGACGTGAACGCGCTGAACCGCGTGCGGCGGCGCGTGGAGGTGCCCTCGGGCCGTGACGTCACTCCGCCACTCCGTAGCGCGACAGTTTTCGATACAGCGTTGACGGGTCAATGCCTAACACTTCGGCGGTCCGGCTCTTGTTCCCGCCCTCGCTCTGCAACACCCACATGATGTAGGCGCGCTCGATGACATCCAGTGTCGGATTGGCGGCGGTCACCTGCGAGGTGACTAACGGCTCGGCGCGGCGCTCGGTGATGCGCTCGGGCAGCGCGCCGACGTCGATCATCTCGCCATCGCTGAGGATGACAGCGCGCTCGAGTGCGTTCTCCAGCTCGCGGACATTGCCCGGCCAGCCGTAGCTTTGCATCGCGTCGAGCGCGCCCTCCGTGAGGCGCTTGGGTTCGGTGCCGCGCTGCTGTGCGGCACGGTGCAGGAAGGCATCGATGAGCAGCGGGATGTCGTCGCGACGCGAGCGCAGCGGCGGCAGGTGCAGCGCGAAGACGTTGAGCCGATAGAACAGATCGCTGCGGAAGGCGGCGCGCTTCATTTCCTCTTCGAGATCGCGATTCGTGGCAGCGAGCAGTCGCGTATCGATGGGCACGGCCTCGGTGCCGCCGACGGGAATGATTTCGCGCTGCTGGAGCACGCGCAGGAGTTTGACTTGCGTCGAGGGCGTCGTTTCGCCGATCTCGTCGAGGAAGAAGGTGCCGCCACCGGCCGCGGTGAAGAGACCGGACTTGTCCTTCACCGCGCCGGTGAATGAGCCTTTGACGTGCCCGAACAACTCGCTCTCGAGGAGGCTTTCCGGAAGCGCGCCGCAGTTGATCGAGAGAAACGCGCCGGACGCGCGCGCCGACAACTGATGGATGTAGCGCGCGACGACTTCCTTGCCCGTACCGGACTCGCCTTGAATGAGCACGGTGGACTCGGTGGGCGCGACGGTTTCGGCGAGACGCAGGACGGACAACCAGGCTTTGCTTCGCCCAACGGGCTGGTTCGCACCGTTGCGGTCCCGACGGCTGATTTCCTGCTTGAGCGTCCGGTTCTCGACGCGCAGCTGGCGGTGTTCGGCGGCGCGGCGGAGGATCGCCACGATGTCGCCGTTGACGAAGGGCTTCTGGATATAGTAGTAGGCGCCTTCGTTGACCGCCTGAATGGCGGACCGAAGATCCGCCTGGGCGGTCATCAAAATGACCGGTAGATCCGGGTCCTTGGCGCGCGCAGCCGACAAGATTTCAAGACCAGTCACACTCGGCATGCGCACGTCGGTGATAACGATGTCGGGCGCGAGGGCGGCGATCTGGTCGAGACCCTGTCTGCCGCCTAACGCAACGTGCGGTGTGAAGCCTTCGTTCTTGAGCAGGATGCGGAGCGTCTCGAGAATGCCCGTCTCGTCATCGACGACGAGGACGCTCGGTTTGACGACGGGAGTAGAGGTCATGCGGCCTCGGCGCCGGCGGGCTGCGGCAGGGGGAGCAACACCGTGAAGCGCGTCCCGCGCTTGCCGGTGTCGAGGAGCACGCATCCGCGATGCGCTTCGATCGCGCGGTGTACGATGGGCAAGCCGAGGCCTGTGCCACCGGGCTTAGTGGTAAAGAAGGGATCGAACACGCGGTCTTTGATTGCAGTGGGGATGCCTGGGCCGACGTCCGTCACGCGGAGTGCAACGGCGCCGTCGCGAAACACGACGCCGGTCGGGATCTGGTCACGGGTGAGGCAGCTCACTTCGACGATGACCCTCCCGGCGTCGGGAGATGCCTGCACGGCGTTGAGCGTGATGTTGAAGATCGCGCGGTGGAGGAGGTCCTCGTCGCCTTCGACGAGGATGGGGGTGCGCGGCGGCTGGTAGACGAGCTGGATGCCGCGTGCACAATCGGGATGCGAGGCGGCCAGTCCAGTCGCGGCGTGGGCGATTTCCCCGATGTCGACGAGGTCGCCGCGCGTCTTTCGCACGCGCGCGAAGTCGAGGAATTCGGTGAGCAGCCTCGCCAGGCGATCGGACTCGCGGACGATGAGCGTGCCTAACGTGCGCTCATCCTCGGTGGCGCGCGGGGCGCGCGCCAGCTGTTCGACGGCACTGCGAATCGACGCCAGCGGATTCTTGATTTCGTGCGCGAGCGATGCACTGAGCTCGGCCACACCTTCGAGGCGTTCGGCGCGGAGGCGGAGCTCCTCGAGGCGCTTGTTGTCGGTGATGTCCTGGAAGATCGCGGTAGCCGACAACGACGCGTCATCGCCATCGGCATCGAGGATCGTGGTGGTGAAGCCGATGGGGAACGAGCGGCTCGTCTGCGTAATGACGGCTTCGCCGCGGGTCACGCGTTCGCCGTCCGCGAGCGCGTGGTCGAGCGCCGCCGCGAGTGCGGGGCACGCGCCGGCGATGGCCTCACTCACCGGCCGGCCACGAGCGGTTTCGTGATCGAAGCCGAGCAAGGCACCGGCCGCGGGATTGGCGAAGAGCAGCCGGCGTTGGGCACCGATGGTGACGATGCCGCTGCGGATGTTGCGCAGGATGTCTTCGGCCTGCAATCGCGCGAGGGCCAGTTGGGCCTCGAGCTCTTCTCGATCGACACCGGCTTCTTTTAGGCGAGCGCTCAAGTAGGCGACGCCCAGGGCCGCGCCGGCGAACACGGCGAGTTGGAGCATCATGCCGACGTCCAAGGCTCCGTTTCGCGACGCGACGACATCGGCGATGTAGCAGGAAATGCCGAGCGCCGCGATGAGCAGGCCGCCGCCGGCGGGGAGCAGCAACGACGCGCCGGCCGTCACGAGAATGTAGAGCGCCGCAAACTGGGACAGCTGACCGCCTGTCACGTGTACGACGGCCGTCACCAGTGCGACGTCGAAGATGGCCTGCAAGTAGAAGAAGCCGCGGCCGGGTGGGCGTTTTGCTTGCGACCCGTGCCAGATGGAGACGGTCGTGGCGGTGATCGCGGCGATGACGGCGAGGGAGGCAACGAGCGTGACGCGCGCTTCGGCGGCCTGCCAGGCGAGAACGGCGGCGACGAAGATTGCAGAGGCCAGCGAGAGGCGGCCGATGTAAATCCACCGAAGGACGCGGCGCTGGTCGAGCATCGTTGTGGTCCAGTGGGATCGGCGGTCGGGCGCCTGGTCCGTCGTGCGAGACGGGATCGAGCCGGGCGTCTCTCGCGAAATGAGAGGCGGACGTACCGCGACGCCTGGCGTTTTGCTATATCTTCGACGACTGCCTCTGCCAAGGAGTTACGTGGCTGCACCACCAGACGACCTCACCGCCGGGGCGATCCTGCTCCGGTTGCTCGCGGTTCTCTTGCTGGTGCTCGCCAACGCCTTTTTCGTGTCGGCCGAGTTCGGGTTGGTCGGGGCGCGGCGCAGCCGGATCGATGCGTTAGCCAGTCGGGGCGATCGGCGCGCGAAGCTCGTGCAAGAGACGCTCAAGCATCTCGACCTCTACATCTCGGCGACGCAGCTCGGGATCACGCTGTCGTCGCTCGCGTTGGGCTGGATCGGCGAAGCGACGATGGCGACGGTGCTCGACCGCCTGCTGCGCGCTTTCGGGTACATGCCCTCGCCCACGCTCACGCACAGTGCGGCCGCGGTCACGAGCGCGTTCGTCATCATCACGTTCCTGCACATTGTGTTAGGCGAGCTCGCGCCCAAGTCGATGGCGCTGCTCAATCCGGAAGGCGTGAGCCGCTGGGTGGCATTGCCGCTCCGGTTTTTTTCGACCGTGATGCGGCCGTTCATCGCGGTGCTCAATGGCGCGGCGAACGCGTTTCTGCGGCTGCTCGGCCTCCACACGGTGGAGGAAACCGCGCGGGTGCATTCGCCCGAGGAGTTACGCCTGCTGGTGATGCAGGCGCGCGCGCACGGCATTCTGGACGAGAGCGACACGCAAATGCTGGCGGGCGTGTTCGACTTTCACAACAAGAAGGCGCGAGATGTGATGCGCCCGCGGACCGAAGTCGTGGCGCTGCAGGTCGACGCGACCGAGGCCGAAGTGCTGGAGGTGCTGCGACGCGAGCGCTACTCGCGCTACCCTGTGTATGGGGAGACCCTGGACGACATCGTCGGCGTGCTGCTGGCGAAAGATCTGTGGTTGCGCGACGGTCGCGAGCCGTTTTCGCTCAAGCGCCTCGTGCGCGAAGCGATGTACGTTCCGGACACGCGTGCTGCAGAGCGGGTACTCGATGACCTGCGGCGCACGCGTGCACACATGGCCGTCGTGCTGGACGAATTCGGCGGGACGTCGGGGATCGTCACGATGGAAGATCTGATCGAGGAAGTGATCGGCGACATCGCGGACGAGTACGACGTGGCGGCGCGCGACGCCCTGATGCAGAACGGCATGTTGGAACTCGCCGGCTCGATGTCGCTGATCGACGTGCGGTCGGACCACAACATCCGCATTCCGGACGGCAGTTGGTCGACGTTAGGCGGATACGTGTTCTCGCAACTGGGGCGCCTGCCGAAGGTGGGCGACCGCGTTCCGTTCCCAGGCGGGGAGCTCGAGGTCGTGGCGATGGACGGGAAGCGCGTGGCCGCGGTGCGGGTCCATCGCACGGCGGCGGAAGGCCAGGTGCCGGCGTGACCGAGGGATTGCGCGTGAACGGACGGGTGACGATCGCGCGCGACGAATTGGAGGCGCGGGCGACACGGTCGAGCGGACCCGGCGGTCAGCACGTCAATCGATCGGCGACCCGCGTGGAGATCCTGTGGCGGCCGTCGACGTCGCGATCGTTAGGCGAGGCGGATCGGGCGCGGGTCGTGGAGCGGCTCGCGTCGCGCGTCGATGCGGCGGGGTACGTGCGCGTGGTGGCGAGCGAATTCCGCAGTCAGCGACAGAACCGAGACGCGGCGGAGCGCCGGTTGGCCGAGCTCGTGCGGGCGGCGCTCGTGGTACGCAAGAGGCGGGTGCCGACGCGGACGCCCCGGCTGGCGGTGGAGCGTCGGTTGGCGGATAAGAAGCGGCGCTCGGAACAGAAACGGCAGCGGCGATCGTCGCGCGACGAGTGATGCGGCCCGACGGGACCGCACCTCAGTGCACGAGCTCGATCTTCGACGTGCCTGCGATTGTTTCGGATGCGGTCTTCCCGGTTTCCTTTTCGGTGATTTTCGCCTGCGTCGTCTGCTTGCCGACCGAACCGAGGAAAACCCCGCTGCGGCTGATATAGTACACGGCCTCACCCGCGCCGTGTCCTTCGAGCGTGTGATGACTGCCTAACGACGATTGCGTCCCGGCAATGGACAGGTCGTCCCGGCGCCGGACCCGCCAGGCGCGTTCGCCATCGTACGTCGTGTCGGCGAGAATGGCCGAGGTCGTAATGGTGCGTTGATCGAGGCGATCGCCGTTGTTGTCGGTGTTCTTGTTGGTGGTATCGACCCACGTGCTGCCGACGTGCGCATCGGGCGGGAGGGCAACGAGAAACTTGCTCATGCCGGCTACCAGTTGTTGCCGGTCGACATCGTTCGTGTCGACGGCGGAGGCAAAACTGTACACCTTGCCGAACGGTGACATGGCACCGTGCACCTCGGTGCCCTTCATGCCCGAGATGTCCGGTATGTCTTGCGGAGGATCCATCACGATGCTGCTCGAGTCCATCGTGTACGAGAAATCGAGCGTGTCTTTGGTGCGTGCGACGATCTTCACCGTCAGCAATTGTTCGTTCGTGATTTTGAACTCGCTGTGCTGTCCGTCCTGATCGGCCGAGCGCGTGTTGACGGCAATCAGGTGATAGCGCCGCGCACCAGGAGAATACGTGGCAATTGCCTGCGCAGGCACCGATGTGGCGACGATCGCCGACAGTGCGGCGGATAACGAGAGGGTGCGGCCGAAGGACATGTGCGCTCCTCATGCTGGGTCGGTGCCCGCTGCGTCGAGATGAACGTCGCGGGCTGCG
>Ga0070735_10000659_pt1 | contig 35932 bp, 26 predicted proteins | sample Coa_R1_FD_66443 | JGI IMG/M metagenome (GOLD analysis project Ga0070735, IMG submission 66443) | Surface soil microbial communities from Centralia Pennsylvania, which are recovering from an underground coalmine fire - Coalmine... | ecosystem: Environmental > Terrestrial > Soil > Unclassified ...
TGTATCAAGCGATGGATGCTCCGAAAGGGAATGCTGGGTGCCGAAACCCAGTGTTCATCAACCCTTTTAGAGCATCCTTTCTTTTTTGGCTAGAGACTTCGTGAATAATCCAGGCTAGGCGGATCGATCAAAAGTGTATTGATCGGCTTATTGCCACGTTGCTTGTCACTTTGTTTGACGATGGTCTTTGCGGTGTTAGTAGTATTCATCAGCACTGCGCGTGCACAAGATATTTCCGTCAAGGCTGTTGTTAACTACTCGCGGTACGAAGGTTCATGTCCAGCAAACCTACGGTTCACGGGTAACATTCGCGTGGATCTACGGGTGGCGTCCTATAACTACCAGTGGGAGCGCAGCGATGGAGCTAAGAGTGAGCTGAAGGTCGTCCGAGTATCAAATGGATCTTCACGTGTCCTGGTTATTCACGAAGACTGGCAATTGGGGCGTCCGGGCCGAGTCTGGGAGCGCCTAAGAGTGCGTACCGGGAATATAGATGTCTCTTCTGAACCGGCAAATGTAACAGTCGAATGCAAGTAGAACATTCCATCCAGCGGGACTTATGCCTGATTCCATTGCGTGTAATCGGGTCACACCATCTTGTTGGTTTAACCGCGATCTGCGAACTTCCCATTGTTCGACGTCAGAAGGCAGGGAGAACCGCTCTGCTGATTGGAGTCGAGCAGAGCGGCTTTGTTTTTCGATGCTCGACCTAACGGTGTGAGTTTGCATCCGCTACGGGAGTCGCCAGATACCCCCGATACTGCCCGGTGCTTTTCTCCACGGCAAGGCCTGTGATTTCTCCACGGGAGTTGATGCTGCAGGCCGTCTGCAGCTGCAAACCGGAGTCGGACGGAATCAGAGTGTTGAGATCGGTCGGAATGCCATCCAGGACAACGAAAGCGCGCAGTGTCGTAAAAGTGGCGTCAATAGAAACGCCGCCGATCTCACCTCCATCGTTAATGGCGAGGGCAACACTGTATGTGTCTCCGTGAAGCGGAGGAATGTCCTTCATCCCGGAGTCACGCGTCCAGACAAAACCGTGAAAAACAGCGTCGCCCGTCAAGTCTGAAACGCCCACCACCTCGCCGCGGTTGTTCATGTTATGTGCCTGGTTTCCGAATGCACCACCCAGGCTGCCGAGATTGGTCACCTTGCCGTGATCCCAGAGCAGAGCGTGTACTGGTGAAAGATACAATCCGTTGACAACGTTGAAGGTCGAGCAAGTTCCCGACGCGCCAGCCACCTGGCCGTGGTCGTTGATGGCGATTGCGAATCCATCTGGATCGCCGCCGTATGTGGGGAGTTCTTCAATGCCGCCGTTTTCCCAAACTACGGGCTTGTCCTGCAGGATTTGATATTGGCCGAGGCTGGGGTCGTAAGGTGGGCAAGTGGAATCCTGTGTCGCCGTCTCCGCCTCGCCGGCCTCTTCGCCCTGTTTGTTGATCGCACTTGCTGCCGCGTTGTAGCCTCCGAGCGTCGATAGCGGAATCATCGAGTCGTTCTGCCACAAAAAGCCCAGACATGTTGTCCCCGACCATGGAGCGCCGGATGCAAAGAATCCGCAGAAGTCTTCTCCGTTCGGGTCCGATTCGGCGGTTTCGGACATACCCACGACTTGACCCATTGCATTGGGTGAGCCAAAAGCGGCGCTATTCAATCCGCCAAGCGTACCGAGATCCATCTTAGTCCGTCCTTGCCAGAGGGTTGCGTGCCAATTTCCACCAGCCAGGCTGGCCTCCCCGCTGGCCTCGCCCGTACTCGTCACATAAAACGGTTGGCTGTACGTTCCGCCCAGCGTACCGAGTTCGGTCACTTTGTAATGTCGAGCCATCGGTTTTGGGAGTGCGGATTGCGCCGTGGCAGCATTCGTTATTGCCAGGACAGCTGCCAAGCCCAGGGTTGCTATCGCAACTTGGTATGTGGTTTTCATCTGATTGCCTCCTTTATTTGTAGCGTTTCGGCCTTTTTGCTGAAGCGACCTTCAGGAGCCGATTTCCGCTGCTCACCTAAATAGGCGCAATCCGCTGAGCGCAGCTATCATTGGGCGGTTTGCCTTTCTTGAAGGACCGTGAACTCAAGGCTATGATTCCTAAGGTGTGGGGTGATGGGGAAGCCGATTCCACCAGAAACTGACAAGATGAAGCCGCCGCCGTGCGGGGACGTGAGCACTCTTCTTCGAGCCTGGAGTGATGGGGACCAACGTGCGTTAGACAAACTCACGCCGATTGTCTATGAAGAATTGCACCGCCTCGCGAGCTACTACATGAGTGGGGAGCGACGCGAAAATAGTCTGCAGGCGACCGCGCTGGTGAACGAAGCCTACGTACGGCTCACGGACTACAAGCACATGCGTTGGCAGAATCGTGCCCACTTCTTCGCGGTTTCGGCGCAGCTGATGCGGCGGATTCTGGTCGATCACGCTCGCCGGCACAACCTCAAGCGGGGAATGGGTGTTCAGCACGTATCGCTTGAGGAAACTGCAGTGGTCGGCGAGAGGAATCAGGATCTGATCGTCCTCGACGATGCCTTGCAGGCGCTCGCTCGTTTTGATTCGCGCAAGGCACAAGTAGTGGAACTTCGCTTTTTCGGGGGGCTGAGCGTGGAAGAAACAGCCGAGGTCCTCAACGTCTCCCCCATAACCGTCATGCGAGACTGGAGTACGGCACGGGCGTGGCTCTATCGTGAAATGAAGGGCGAACCTCAAGATGGATCCCGAGCGCTGGAGAAAAGTTGAGGACCTGCTGCAGGCTGCTCTGCAATTGCCCGCCGATCAGCGCGACAGCTATGTAGGTGAGCAATGCGCCGGCGATGCAGCACTCGAGCATGAGGTTCGGTCGCTGCTTACTTCCTATCAGGAAGCCGGAAGCTTTCTGGGGCGACCTGCGATTGAAGTCGCCGCCAGAGTGGCTCTTCAACCTGAGCCTTCAAAACCGAATCACCTATCGCCTCCGATTGAGGGCCAAATCATCTCTCATTACAAAATCCTCACCAAGCTTGGTGGGGGTGGGATGGGCGTCGTCTACAAGGCCGAGGACACCGAACTTCGCCGATTCGTAGCGCTCAAATTTCTACCCGAAGCCCTCGCGCAAGACGCGTTGGCAATCGAGCGTTTTCGCCGCGAGGCTCGCGCTGCGTCTGCCTTGAACCACCCCAATATCTGCACGATTTATGAGATAGGCAAGCACGAAGACTATTCTTTCCTCGTGATGGAGTTTCTGGATGGCGTGACGCTGAAACATAAGATCGGGGGACGTCCGCTCGAGATTGGTCTGATTCTTTCTCTGGGGATCGAGATTGCGGACGCGCTCGATGCTGCTCATGCAGCCGGCATCCTCCACCGTGACATCAAACCGGCGAACATCTTTGTGACGAAACGAGGCCATGCAAAAGTCCTCGATTTCGGACTAGCCAAAGTGACACCTGTCGCTAGCGATCTCGCGGGGACCGGTGCGACCGCCACTGTGGAAGAAAACCTCACCAGTCCCGGCACGGCGGTGGGCAGCGTTGCCTACATGTCGCCTGAGCAATCACTTGGCAAAAATCTGGATGCTCGTACCGACCTGTTTTCGTTCGGCATTGTTTTGTATGAAATGGCGACCGGAACGCTTCCGTTTCCGGGAGAAACGCCCGCAGCTATCTTCGACGGAATTCTGAACAGGACACCAAAGGCCGCAGGACAAATCAACGGCGAGATTCCTTCGAGACTCGAAAATGTCATTAATTGTGCCTTAGAGAAGGACCGGGACCTCCGCTACCAGAGCGCATCCGATCTGCGCTCAGAACTGAAGCGGCTGAAGCGGGATACAGATTCGGGCCGTCTCGCATTTGCCGCTACCTCGAGTTCAGCGGTGCATTCGGTGTCCGGCACATCATCGCGGCCGGCGAAGTCGTTGGGAAATATAGGGCGAAGGGGGATGCTCGCCCTTGCCGTTTTCGTGGTTTTGCTGTTCACGGCAGCTCTGGCGATTTACTCACACACCCGATCTACACGGACTGTGCCACCGAGTAATAACAAATGGGAACAGCTGACTTTCTTTACGGATGCAGCGGTATACCCCGCATTGTCACCGGACGGGCATATGCTCACGTTCATCCGGGGAACCAACACGTTCCTCACCCCGGGCGACGTGTACGTGAAGATATTGCCTTCAGGGGAGCCGGTCCAACTCACACATGACAAGCTGGTGAAATTGAGTCCGGAATTTTCACCCGACGGAACCCAGATCGTGTATGGGACGCAGGATCCGTGGGATACGTGGGAAGTGCCAGTGCTAGGAGGGGAACCGAGCGTAATGTTGCGGAATGCGTCGTCCCTCACGTGGATCGAAGATGGGAAGAGGCTCCTGTTTTCCGAGATCAAGGCCGGGCTGCATATGGGAGTGGTGACGACGGATCAGGCGCGCGGAAACGCCCGCGACGTGTATCTGCCCCCTGGAAACCGCAGCATGGCGCATCACTCCTATCTGTCGCCGGATGGGAAATGGGTGTTGATCGCAAGTCAGATGTACGAGGCAGGAAATATAGGGCAGTGCCGCATTGTGCCTTTTGATGGCCGCGGCAAGGAACAGTTGGTCGGACTTGCGGGTGCGATGTGTACGACTGGAGCGTGGTCGCCGGATGGTAGCACGATTTATTTCAGCACAAATCAAGGAGGACGGTTTCACATCTGGCGGCAACGCTTCCCTGAGGGAACACCGGAGCAGGTCACATCCGGCCCCACGGAAGAAGAAGGAATTGCGATGGCGTCCGACGGCAAGTCTTTTCTAACTTCGGTAGGCACTGAATATTCGACGATCTGGATTCACGCTCGCAATACGGATCGCCAGATGTCGTCGGAAGGGGATGCGTTCTGCACGACTTTTTCAGGTGACGGAACAAAGCTGTTTTACCTCAAGAGGTCTGGGCCGAGCGACCTTGCCGAATTATGGAAGACAGACCTGGCGAAGGGAGACAGTGATCGAGTCCTACCGGGTTACGGAATCGACGAAACTCTTCCAGGCTTTTACGCGAGCTACGCTGCAACAAGCGCCGGGGATCGCGTGGCCTTCGTGAAGAAGGACGAAAAAGGAATTTCACATATTTGGCTCGCATCGACAGACCATCGGAACGCGCCAGAGCAATTGCCATCAGCAGAGAACGAGGATGAGCCAATGTTCCTGCCGAGTGGCGATCTTGTCTACCGGGCGAGCGAAGGCGGAAAGAATTACATCTACATCCGGCAACGGGACGGATCGGGCAGGAGAAAGTTGCTTGAGAACGCAATTCTCGATCTGACGTCTGTCTCGCCAGATGGGCGATGGATAGTGGTCCTCGAGACAGACAACGCTGACCAGGATCACCCGTATCGGACGGTGGCTTATCCGAGTAGAGGGGGAGAACCGGTAACAATGGGCGGGGAACTATTTGTGGAGTGGAGCGTCGACGGCAAGTACATGGCCTTGCAATTCCTGCCATCGCCGATGTCCACGGAGACATTCCTGCTTCCCGTAAATAGCAAGCGCGGACTGCCGGACTTTCCTCCGCAAGGCCTCAGGAGTCCTGAAGAATTAAGAAAATTGAAGAGAGCGATCGTATTGCCAAAAGGAGCAGATTCGGTGCTTGGGCCCGAGAAATACTCTTATACGCTAACGAATATTCGAAGAAATATTTACCGGATCCCGATTCCGTGAGGCTCGCCGCAGCATTGTCTGGCAGCATCCTTTTCACTTCCTGAAGAAGAACTATTCCGGGCGGGTGTTCACTTCTGCACCGCGTCTGACGGAGAGCCCTCCGGGCCACCAGTTCCAATCGCCGGCAACGCGAAGGAGCGCGGGTCCAATCACAATGCGAACGATCGTTGCATCGATGAACACTGCTACCGCCAGCGTAAATCCGAGCATCTTGATCACCAGAAAATGCCCGAAGGTAAATGCCGCGAATACCACAATCATGATCGCGGCTGCGCTGGTAATCAGTCCTGCGGTTCTAGCGACGCCCTCTGGGATTGCGTCCAGTTCGCTCAGCCCGCATCTTCTCGCTTCGAGGACGCGCGCGACTAAGAACACTTCGTAATCCATGCTCAGGCCGAAGACGATGGCAAAGGCTACGATTGGCACGATGGGAAATATGCTGCCTGTTCCCTGGGGAACTCCGAAAATGCGAATTCCGTGCCCTTCTTGAAACACCAGAACCAATGCCCCGAAGGATGCTGCAACCGACAGCAAGTTCAAAGCAATGGCCTTAACCGCTGCGAACAGCGACCGGAACCCGGCAAGAAGCGCCACCAAAGTCGCACCCACTACCAGCTCCAATACCGAAATGAAGCGCTGCTCGACAATCGTCTGATAGTCCGCAATGAGTGCGGCAATACCGCCAATGCGCAGCTTGGCCCCAGGTACACCCGTGAAAACGACTGCGCCCTCCTTCCGCAATTCCCGCACCCAGGCGACCTGATCGTTCAAAGAAACCGACGTATGGGGTGACACTTCAAACAGGGCCGCCCGCCCGTCGCGGCTCACGAATGCCCGGCGCGTATCACGGGGAATGTTGGTGAGTTGCGAGCGGTCTCCTCCCGCTAGGGTGGTGAGCGAGATGACTTTTTCGCAGCGGGGATCGCTCGCCAGCCGTTTGCTGAAACGATCGACTGCATTCCAGCCCACATCAGTTTCCGTTATGGAATCTGTCGGAAGTTCAAGAATGATCCGTATCGAGTACACCATCCCGACCCGATCCATTTTTTCCAGAGTGTGAACCGCCTGTACCGATTCCGCATGCGATGGCAGCCAATCCCCGCCTGGAACATTGGTGCTGAGATGAGCGGCTTGCGAGGCGAGCAGAAGCAACGGAGTGCCCGCCAGAATAATCGCGAGCCAAGGATGCGCAACGACCATTTTTCCCCATCGCCTCCAGCGGTATTCCGTGCGTGCAGCTCGATGTTGGTCAAAACTTGCAATGATGGGCAGCCGGCCGGCATTGATGCCTGGGCCGAGTGCTGCCAGCAGCGCAGGAACGACGGTGAGGGACAGCAGCACGCTCATTCCCGCCACCAGAAATCCCGCCACACCGATCGAACGGATTTCGGTGATGGGGACGGTCAGGAGGGCGAGGAATCCGATGGCCACGGTCGAAGCGGAAATCACGAGCGTACGGCCTGCCTGGCGGGCCGCGATCGACGAGCACTTGAATTTGTCTTTCTCGCTGACAGTCGCTTCCCGGAAACGGCTGACCATGAGCAGTGCGTAGTCGATTCCCAGGCCAAGCCCAAGCATCGTAGACAGATTCTGAACCAGGATGGACAAGTGCCAATGCAAGGCCAAGAAGCCCGCAATTGCCAAAGCGCTGGCAATGGCGAGCTCGCCGATGGCCAGCGGGATCAAGGCCGCAATTACGCTTCCGAATGCCACCAGTAGAAGCGCGAGCGTGCCTGGAATCACCAGGCTCTCGGCGTGTGCCACGTCGTCGGCGCTGGCTTTCCGAATGTCGAAATTCAGCGGCGTTTCTCCCGAGAGTTCGAGCTTCACCCCCGGGTAGCGGCTCCGCAATTCGTTCTGCAGCGACTTTTCCAGCTCGTGCAGCTTTGGGACAAGCAACTCCACGGGCCCCTCGGTCGAAGCGAGCCCGACAAGAACAAAAGTTCCTCCACCCTTTCCGAGAAAGATCGGGTCGTGAAAATCAAGATAAGAAACGACTCCCGATACACCGGATTCGGCTTTCAGTCTGTCTTCGATTGTTGCGAGTACCTGCCCGCCCTCCTGCGAATCGGCGGGCGGAAGTCCCTGGATTACAAGAACCACGGTGTTGACGAATGGAGAGTGAAATCGAGTGGCTAACTCCTGGGGGAATTTCCCCGCTTCGCTGCCTTCAATGCGGGTTGCCGTCTCCAGATGACGCTCGGCGTGAGAGGAAAATGGAATGAGCGCAAGGACGGCAGCAAGTACTACGATGGCCAGCCAGAAATGGCGCACGGGCATCAGATTCATGGTGTCAGGCGAAAATCCGGCAGCCGGCTGCTCTTCTTTCGTTTCATTTGTCTCTTTCAGAATTCTACCAATCTAAAATCGTAGAGGATCGGCGGGAAAATCGGAAATACGGAATTGTCCCACTACTCAACATTGTCACCTGAAAGAGTTACCGGAAAGATTCAATTGTCGCGCGAGGGCCGGTCCGCTTCGTATTATGGACTGGTGGGGGTTAGACCGCTTCACGGAGGATCATGCACAAACTCGTAACGTTTGTTTATTTGTTCGGTTTGCTCTTCGCCGCACAAGTTGGCACTGCCGATCCCCGCATCGGCTCCTGGCAGCTCATCTCTGCGCAATCCTCTCTGGATCCCCCTAACAGACTCTCCATTCAATCGCAACACGGCGAAGTGCATGTCGTGATTTCAGGCAGTACCCACGCCGATTTCACTGCCAAGCTAAACGGCCATGACACGGCCGTACAGAACAATCCTGCATTTGACCAGATTGAACTGAAAAGGATCAACAAACATCAAGTCGACCTGAAAGAGAAGAAGGATGGAGCCGTAGTGTCTACGATCCATGAAAAGCTCTCGAGGGATGGCAACGAACTGACGAGCAGAACTTCCGAAGTCGGCCACGCCGACAAGATCACCGTTTGGAAGCGCACTGGGGGGAAGAGGTCAGCGACGGACTTATTTGCCGGTGATTGGACCGAGGATCTGAGCAAATCTCAAATGACGGAGGGCATGACGCTCAAGATTGAGCCAGATGGAAACGACGGCGTGCGATTTTCGGGTCACTACAGCTATACCGCCCGCTTCGACGGAAAGGAATATGACGTAAGAAACTCTCCGAACGACACCGTCACCCTGCAACTCGTAGACCCTCACACGGTCGATGCGATCTACCGCCGAGACAACCGGATAACGCAAAGAGATCGCTGGGTGGTTTCCGCCGATGGAACTCAGATGACGGCGACCACCTCAGCCACCTTAGAGACGGGGCAGCAACTCAAAGAGACTCTGGTATTCCGCAAGAAATAACGTCACGGCGCCACGCCCGATGCACCCGAGAGGCCGAGTCGCTGATGGAAGTTGCTCACATGGCTGACTTCCCGCATCCCCACCGAAATGATTCCCTTTCGCTGCATGAATTTCAGAATGCCGTTAACGGTTTCTTCCAGAGACGGATCAGGCTTGCCCCATGTGGAGAGCCCACGCGCCGATTGATAGGCGGAATTGTCGTAGCGTTTGAACTCCATTGCAGAGATGTTGTCCACTGAACCCACCAGGAAGTCTAGCAGCGGAAAGAGGAGATCTTCCTTCCTGCATCTCCTCACCAGTTCGGGAACGAACTCAGAAAGACTGAATATTTCAAATTGCCGGCCAGTCGCCTTTGTAATGAGGCTGGTAATATCCAGCATGTTCGCGTAGTCGTCCCTCACAACGTGATACGTTTTGTTCTCCGTGCCGGGAGTCGTGGAAATGGCAACGATGTTATTTGCCGTTATGTCAGCGGGAACGAAACTAACCTGATTGAGCGCGTCGACTCCAATCCCGTGGTTCACCATGAATGCCACTAAACGCACGGCGATGTCGAAGTTGTTCCCGCCCCCGGTAACGGATGGACTCACGAGAGCGGGGCGGAATATCCGGGTGGTAAGCCCACGGCGGCGCGCATCCATTACTACCTGTTCCGAGACCCATTTCGATTGGCTGTAGCCAAAATCGAGAAGCTCCATCTTCTCGTTGAAGTCGGTCTCGTACAGAACTTTCTTCACCGCCCAGCCAAATATGAACGTAGTTGAGACGTAGTTGAAGGCCTTAGCTCGGCCTTCGAAAGCCAGTCGCACGATCTCATTCGTCCCAAGCACATTCGCTTCACGCATGCGGTCGTAGTTGAGCAGATAGTTCACGGTCGCACCGTTGTGGAACACGGTATCGATCTTGTTCGCGAGGCCATCCCAGACCTCAGGCGTCAACCCCAAATCCTTATGACCAAGATCACCGCAAACCGGGATTACGCGAGTCTCGAACATCTCCATCAATTCGGCCGGGCAAGGTCCCATCGAGTCCATTGCCGCCCTCAGTCGCTGCTTGCCCTGCCGCTCGTCGGAAGCCCGGACGAGGATGTGGACCTTCGCGCGGGTTTGTTCCAGAAGACTTTTCACCAGAAACGGTCCAATGAAGCCCGTGCCGCCTGTGAGCAAAACATTTTTCGGCGGAACATGGCTCAGGCTTTGTGTTTCTTGCAAATTCCGAAGCGCCGTAGGCTCGAAGATCAACTTCGCGTCGTTCTTCATCATCTGCTGTTCGGCCGCTCGCTGCTCTTCTCGGAAAGCCGCCAGGGTCTGCCGTAGCGGGCCCAGCGCTTCTTCGGGCGCACGCTCCAACTGCTCTGCCAGTTGAAATAACTCGGCTACGCTCACACGCTGGATCAGGCTGATGTCCACCTGCCGGGCCAGGATATCGGCATCTTTGTTCTTCAGGAGTTCTTTGATCTCGTGCATGAACACGACAAGATCCAGAGAATCTAGCCCTGCTTCGACGAGGTTGTATGACTCATTGCCCGTCAGGTTGTAACGGTTTTTCAATGCTTCGAAAGGCGCGTGGCCAGCGGAACTGGCGGTTGTTGGCCCGGCATCTTTCTTCCGCGAAAACTCCGACACGACGTTGAATTGCCCCTGCAGCCACATGTGCTTGGTCTTTTGCCGCATGACCTTGCCCGAACTGGTTCGCGGGATGGCGCGGGGCGCGATAAATGAGATCAGCGCTACTTCGACGTTCAGGAAATTTCGGACAGCGGCCGCAATCTTCAGCGGATCCGGCAGCGCTTTCAGATTTTTCACTTCTGCCACAATTGCCAGCGCAGGTTCGGTGTCCTCGTTGATCTGGAACGCGACGACACAATTCGCTCGGACCAGACCGGACGCTTTCTCCACCACCGCCTCGATATCCTGCGGGTAGTAATTCTGCCCGCGAAGAATAATCATGTCCTTGATGCGGCCGCAGACGAAGAGTTCGCCGTCATGGAAGAAGCCCATGTCGCCGGTGCGCAGGTATCCGTCGTCATAGGGGCTATCGTCCACCAGGCGGGCGTGAAACAGCTTCATCGTCAGCTCAGGATTATTCCAGCAACCCAGGCACTTGCTCCCTCCAGCGATCCAGATTTCTCCGATCCGACCTGGTTCCAGGGCGATGTGCTTCTCCGGATCTACGATCTTCACAGTCAGTCCCGGAAGCGGAGTTCCGCAACTGACAATCTGTGTGGCCGCGCCGATTTCAGAAACTTCCTTGGTCATGCGGGCCTTGCCCAGTGCGATCGCATTCTTGTTGACGGAAATAATGTTGCGGCCACCGAGGGAAACAGCGAGCGTATTCTCCGCCAAACCGTAAGCGACAAAAAAGCTCTCCGCCCGCAGTCCGCGAGGTTGAAAGGCCTGCAGAAACCGTGTGTAAGTGTCCGGTTTGACCGGTTCCGCGGCAACCAACAACTGCCGCAGCGAACTCAGATCGCAGGTTTCCATGCTCTCCTTGGAAACCCGCCCGGGGCGCAAGCAATAGTCGTAGGCGAAGTTTGGTGCAGCGGAAGCGCTGGCGCCATACGTCTTGATCGCGTCGAACCACAAAGTCGGGCGCTGAATGAAATCGGTCGGGGCGAAACCGTAGGTCGTGCCGCCTTTGAGGGCGGGGTAGAGGTAGCACCCAATCAGGCCCATATCGTGATACTGCGGAAGCCACGATACGACTACCGGCGCGTCATGGTTGATCACCAGTGGACAGTTGTGCAGGATATTTTCGTGCGTGACCATCACGCCCTTGGGATCCCGAGTCGACCCTGACGTGTACTGAAGAAACAGAATGTTCGAAGCACCGTTGGGAATTTCGCCTGGAATCGCATCGACGAAGTCTTCGGTTACGACCCAGCGAAGACTGGAAATGTAGTCGACGTCAACCCCCGATCCACAGACTTCTGTTCTGGCAAGATTTGTCTTTAGAGACCCGAGGTAGTCTTTGCTCGTCAGAATGCCCGCCGCCTGGCAGTCCTGGGCGATGTGGACCATTTTGTACAGGGCACTGCGGAAGTCACGAAAACTGGGCGGATAGACAGGTACGGGGATCAATCCCGCGCGCACGCAACCAAAAAATGCGCAAATCATTTCCAATCCCGGCGGGTAAGCAAGCAGAAGGCGTTGCTGTGACTGAAAACCGTGCACCTTCCGCAAATGTGCGGCGATCACCTTCGTCCGGTGGAGAAACTCCTCATAGGAGTAGCCTCCAATCGGATTGCCGTTCACATCAATATACGAATAGAGAGGTTTCTGTGGATGCTGTTCCCCTAGGCTATCTAACTTGTCCAAAATCGAATCGATCATAGATTCGCATCGGTCTCACGAGAGTGACACCGCCAGTCGCTGCCTCCTCTGTTGATAAGAAGATTCCGTATAAAAAGTTTCGCTGTGCGCCCGGATAGTATGGCTAAGCGGACCCGACACAAGAGGCATAACTTTCAAAACCATGCGTCTCTCGACCGGTGAATATCACACAACGCCTCGCGTGGGTTCACCGGACTGAGGGCACATTGGTTTTATTTCAACAGAGTCGTGATGGTAACAGAGATTTGGAAAGGTTGGGAGTACTTTCCCCACTTCAGAGAACATTCATCGTTACGAACGGACGCCCGGATGAGTCAAAATTCCCTTGATCTTCCTCAAGTTTTCGAGCTAGCATTCATTTTCTACTATAATTTACTCGCGCATGCGCCGGAAGGGTTCTCCCGCCGACTGGATCTGCCGCTGGTGGCAAAACCGGGCCTCGGGGGATGCTTCCGCATGACCAAAATTGCACCGGTGAGGTCCGAGAAGGGGCCATTTATCTGACTGCCGAGATCAATGACCTTGCACCGGCGGAGGCTTCGCTGAGGGATTCCGTTCTCGACTCGGCTCCCGAGTCTTCATTTCCCAAAGTCTTGCGTCGTCGCCTTGATGCTTTTTTTTCCGAAAACAGGATTTCTCCCAAGGCTGATCGCGCTATGTGGGTCAAAATTGCGGTGGGAATGGCGGTGCTGGCGGGCAGTTGGATTGCGCTTTACGCGCTGAGGCCGGATTCCTGGAAGTTCGTCAGCCTTTACCTTTTAAATGGGATCGCCCAAACCTTCCTTTTGCTGAACATTGCCCACGACAGCAACCACAACGCGATCTCGTCGGCGCGCTCGGTGAACAAGGCGCTGAACTACGTTTTCGATGTCTGTGGAATCAGTTCCTATATGTGGCGGATCTTGCATCATCGAGGCCATCACTCCTGCATCAATCTCCATGGCGAAGATGACGCGCTTACCGGACGAGGCGTCTTGCGGTTTACCCCCCACGAACCCCGAACCGGCCTGCAACGGTTCCAGCACATCTATGCGCTGTTGATGTACGCGGTGTTTTCCCTTGACTATGTGTTCGTGCGGGACTTCGAGTGCTTCTTCTTTCCCTCACACGATTATCTGAAACAGGCGAAGCATCCGGCGCGAGAGTACATCATTTTATTTGCAGGGAAAGCGTTTTACATCACTTACATGCTGATTTTGCCCGTCGTGGTAATGCGGAAATCGCCACGGCTGGTGGGACTGGCTTTCGTGCTTTCGCATCTGATTATCGGTCTGAGCGTTGCGCTCGTATTCCAGACCACCCACGTGATCGACAGCACGTACTTTCCCGCGGACCGCCACGAGTTTGATAACTGGATCCATCACATTTTCGCCACGACCGCCGATTACGCCACGGAGAACCCGATCGTTGGATGGCTTGTCGGTGGGCTCAATCACCATATCGTCCATCATCTGTGCCCGTTTGTCTGCCATACTCACTACGCACCTCTGACTCGAATCGTGAAGCAGACCGCCGAAGAATATGGAGTACCCTATCGGCAGCATCCGACGATGACCCAGGCCATCAAACACCATTTGCTGCTCCTGAAACAGTTGGGTAACGGAGATGACGTGTCTTTTCTGACCCGCGTGAGTGGCGAGAGCGAGGCGTGAGCGTGCGGCAAAGAATTCCGGCCGTGCCCCGATCCCGCTCCTTTCTGGATTCGCGCGCAATGGCGCACAATCCCGTTCGGGTTCTCTCCAAATACACCTCGCTTTATGGGGACACTTTCCGGTTCTATTTTGGCGGTGCCAGGGAGGCAATTGTCACCACCAATCCCCTCGTCATTCAGCACGTGCTGAAGACGAACTGGGAGAACTACCACAAGTCCCACATCCAAAAAAAGCGCATGGGCCATTTCCTGGGGAAGGGCCTACTCACAACGGAAGGCGAAGCCTGGAAAACACAGCGGCGCCTCATCCAATCGGGATTTGAGCGAAAACAGCTCGAGATTTTGTCCTCGATCATGCAGGATTCCCTTGCCGATTCACTGCGCGACTTCGACCAACAGGCTCGAAGCGGTTCGGTCGACATCTACCCGGTCATGATGAAGATGACATTCGCGATGGTCGGCAAGTCTCTGTTTGGCGCGAAGTTGAAAGAGGATGACATTGAGACCATCAGCGAGGCTATCTTAACCGTCCAGGAATTTATGGTCCGGCAGACCATTCAGCCCTATCTGAATCCCTGGTTTGCCGTGTCCGGCGAGCAGCGCAGACACGAGCAGATGACAGTCCGCGCTTTCGGAATATTGGCCGACTACATTCGGCGCAGGCGCGGGGAAGAACCCGGCCGCGATCTACTCCAGATCTTGATGGACGCCCGTTACAGCGATGGTTCGGCGATGAGCGACGACTTGGTCGTCAGCGAGAGCATGCAACTACTGGTCGCCGGTCATGAGACTTCCTCAAACGCACTATCCTGGACTCTTTATCTCCTCAGCACGCGTCCGGATTGTGTCGACAGGATACGGGATGAGTTCGATTGCGTGCTGGGTGACAAGCCTCTCGGCTTCTCCGACGTTCCAAAATTCGAGTTCACAACTCAGGTCATCAACGAGGCGCTGCGTCTCTATCCGCCATTTTGGATGGTCGACCGCATGGCTCTCGCCGACGACCGCGCTGGCGATATCGACATACCCCGGGGATCGACGGTCGTCGTATTCATTTACGGTACGCATCATTCGCCCCGGTACTGGGAGAATCCGGAAGATTTCGACCCGTCTCGCTTCAACAAAGCGAACGAGAAACGGCACACGCCCTTTGCCCATTTGCCATTTGGGGCTGGGCCGCGAGGCTGCATCGGCGGCAACTACGCCATGCTGCAGATGCTCATGATTCTCGGCGTTCTGCTCAGGAAATATGATTTCCAACTGGTTCCGGGCCAGACCATCGAACCACGCCCCATGGTCATCTTGCGGCCTGAGCACGGAATCCGCATGACCTTCAGCGAGGCAATCCCACGCAGCGTCGGCAGATTGTCCGATTGTTCTGCATGAGTTGCCGGCGTGATTTCTTTCCCCCGATCAGTCTTGATCTGACATCCCCCAAGCTATACTCTCGGCCTCACCGATATGTTGGTGCTTACCACGTGCATCGCTGTGCTCACGGCCGCGACTTGGGCCTATCTTGTCTTGGCCAGGGGATCTTTCTGGCGGGGATCTTCGCAGGGCACGATAAGAGCTAACCCCGACGCCAGTGACAAGGCGGTATTTTCGGGCGGCGTGATCGCAATAGTTCCGGCCCGCAACGAAGCAGAACTAATCGGACCCGTCGTCACATCCTTACTAAATCAAAGCATGGCTATGCCGGTCGTCCTCGTGGACGACGAGAGTACAGACGGTACAGCAGATGTGGCACGGCGCGCCGCAGAAAGAGCAGGCAAACCTGACGCCCTGATTGTGATTCAGAGCAAGCCCCTACCCGCAGGATGGACCGGAAAATTGTGGTCGATGCACCAGGGCATCGAATACGCACGCGCGTTTAACCCCGCATGGCTCATGCTCACCGACGCCGATGTGCTGCACGGCCCGGAAACCGTAGCCAACCTGGGTCTCATTGCTTCGCGAGGCGACTACGATCTGGTCTCGTTTATGGCGAAGCTGCATTGCGAAAGCATTCCAGAAAAGCTGCTCATTCCCGCCTTCGTATATTTCTTTTTCATGCTCTATCCTCCAGCCTGGATTCGCGATCCCCGGCGCTCGACCGCGGGTGCAGCCGGCGGCTGCATGCTTATCCGAACGGAGACTCTGGAACGCTCCGGAGGATTGGAAGCCATTCGCAGCGCTGTGATCGATGATTGCGCGCTGGCCGGGCTTCTGAAGCGGCATGGCGGGAGATTATGGCTAGGCCTAACCGATCAGAGCCAAAGTTTGCGACGATACGAGACCTTCTCACATATCGAGCAGATGATCTCACGCACTGCGTTCAACCAGCTCAAGCACTCGTCATTGCTGCTGTTGGGCACAATTGCGGGCATGGTGATCACCTATTTGGCGCCGCCACTTTTGTTGCTCACCGGCAGCAGGCTGGCAATCTTTGTGGGCGCCGCAGCCTGGACGGCCATGACGATAACCTGCCTGACGTTGGTGCGCTACTATCGGCTGAACTCCGCATGGGCACTGACCCTGCCGCTGGCGGCACTCTTTTATCTCTGCGCCACCGTCCATTCGGCGATTAAGTACTGGAACGGCAGTGGTGGCGAGTGGAAAGGAAGAATCCAGGATACTCAAAGCTCTTGCTCGAAGGACGCTCTCGCCGAGCGGAACGGATCTGGTTGAACGCGTTCATGAAGGGCGAGCGATACTTTGAATGAAGGGAGATCAACACTGCTCTCTTCTCTTCGAATCAAGGGCAATTGCATAGCTGCAAGACTGACGCCGCGATCGAGGACAAAGGGGCGACTTGTTCCGCTGCGCCGAGTCGGATGGCCTCTTTTGGCATGCCGAAGACCACGCAGGTGGATTCGTTCTGAGCGATAGTCGGAGCGCCGCTATTCCGCATTTCGAGCAAACCTTGCGCTCCATCACTACCCATTCCAGTCATGATGATTCCGATCGCATTCTTGCCGACTGAATTGGCTACCGAGCGGAAAAGAACATCCACACTCGGGCGGTGGCGTGACACAAGTGGGCCGTCTTTTACCTGTACCACAAAGCCAGGCCCTTGCTGGCACACAAGCATATGACGATTGCCGGGCGCGATCAGTGCGGTGCCAGGCAGAATCGAGTCACCGTCTGCCGCTTCTTTGACAGCGACCCGGCAGTCGCGATTGAGTCGGTTGGCGAAGGCTCTCGTGAACATTTCGGGCATGTGCTGAACAATCACGATGCCCGGACATCCTTCGGGCATGGCCTGAAGAAATTCACGAAGGGCTTCAGTACCCCCTGTGGATGCTCCCACGGCGATGATCCTGTCCCCGGAATTGCCCAGGCGGAGGCGTTTGCGCCGCGTGGTCTCGAGCGGGAGAACCGCGTCAGCGGTGCGGCGTGGTGTAACGGCCATGTGTGGGCAAGGCAGGAGTTTCGCTTGCGCGGCGCTCTTTACGGCGTCGAGAAACATGACTCGCGATTCTTCGAGAAAACCTCGGACGCCGAGCTTAGGTTTCTTGATAACTTCTACAGCGCCCAACTGCAGGGCTGAAATCGCGTCCTCGGTGCGGCGATGTGCAATCTCCGAACACACAATCACGGGCAGTGGCGTTTCCTTCATGATCTTGCTGAGGAAAGTAAGACCGTCCATGCGGGGCATGACCAGGTCAGTAATGACCACATCCGGCCGTTCTCGCTCAATCTTGGCGAAGGCAATGATCGGATCAGCTGCGACACTGACCTTGATCTCAGGATCAGCCTGCAGGATTGCCTGCATCACCTGTCGAACCACCGCGGAGTCGTCGACCACGAGCACATGAATGCCGCGTGCAGGTTTCTTTACGCCGGATGAGGGTAATGAGATCACGTAATTGTCAGAAGAGACCAGACGCGGTGAGTGCTTTGGGCTTATCTGCTAAATCTGCTAAAGCTGAGCCCTCCGGCGCCAGTGCGTAGATGGTGGGTGCAACCGTTCTTAACATCGGGGATGTTGACCCGAGGTGTTCCGAGTGTCCCACAATCAGCAGACCAGTCGGCGAAAGATGCTGCACGATTCCAGAGATTACTTTCATTTTTGATTGCTGGTCGAAGTAGATCAGCACATTTCTGCAGAAGATGAGGTCAAAGCTTCCGATGATCGGATAGGAATCCGCATGCAGGTTCACTCGGGCGAACCTGACCGAACGGTGCAATTCAGGACTGACCTTCATCAGGCCCTTGTGCTCGCCTTTGCCCTTGAGCATGTGAGCGCGAAGAAATTCCGGCGGAATTTCTTTCGCCTTTTCGATCGCATACATGGCTGTGCGTGCCTTTTCGAGGACGCGCGTGCAGATGTCGGTGCCGAGGACTTCAAACTCCCAGCCGTCGCCGCATGGAAAATGTTTCGATAGCAACATGGCCAATGAGTACGGCTCTTCACCGCTCGAGCAACCGGCGCTCCATACACGCAAGCATTTAGAGCGTTGCGCGGCTTCTGCAGCTCGCAACCATCCGGGGAAAACGTCCGTACACAAGTAATCGAAGTGGCGCGGCTCGCGAAAGAAATGGGTTTGATTAGTCGTGATGCAATCGATCATTACCGCGCGCTCGTGTTGCTGATCGGGCTGGGTGACAAGTTGCAGATACTCATCCATGCTGCCCAATCCGAGAAGGCGCAGCCGGCGCGACAGGCGTCCGGTCAGAAGCGCGTGCTTGTGTTCGCCCAGCCAAATACCCGATTCCTGATAAATCAGCTTTTGATATTTGCGAAACAGGACCGGAGACAACATACCGCGGCCGTCGTCTGCTCCCTCACTACCATGCGGCGTGCGTGACATATGGCGACTACTGCTCCGGGTTACTCTCGGCTTCCAGACTTGCCGGGGAAGTGGGACTTTCTCCCGACAGGTCGATAATGTCTGCAGAGTTGCTCGATTGCTCCGATGATTCCAGTGAATCGGAGAGCTCCAGCAATTCCTCCGCTGAAAGAACTTTCTCCGCGTCCAGCAGGAGACAAAACTTCTTTCCCGACCGCGCCATACCCAACAGATAGTCGACCTTTACGCGAGTGCCAAAACTTGGCGGCACTTCAATTTCTTCCGGCTTGAGATCGACAACTTGCCGCACGGAATCTGCCATAACACCCATCACAGTTGCCTCCCCCTCGCACTCCACCTCGGTGATCACGATGCAAGTCAATTTTCCCGGGAGACTCTCACATAGCCGGAGCTTTACCGCCAAATCGATGACCGGTACGACATTGCCGCGGAGGTTAATTACCCCTCGGACCCATGGCGGCGTCTTCGGAATTTCGGTGACTACGTCGTACTCGATAATTTCCTTTACTTTCAGCAGACTGATTGCGTACTCTTCCCCGCCAATCATGAATGTCAGGTATTGCTGCAGGGCCTGTTCCATGCCCTGTTTTGTTTCCTCGTGGGTAATTTGCATAAGCCGTTCACTCCTAGAACCGGGTAAAGTTGTGCTCGACGGCAGACCCATTCGCCTTTTTCGGTGGCGTAGCGATCGGGGGCGCTACGGGATGCAACGGCTTGTGCTCAGTCAAGGGTTTCCGAGGCGTGGCGAGTCTATCTCCCGCCACGCGGAAGAACGCCATTAGCTGCTGGAGGGCTTCGGACTGCGCGGCAAGTTCTTCGGCGGTGCTGGAGAGTTCTTCGGCTGAAGAGGCGTTGCGTTGAGTGACCGTATCGACCGAAGACATCGCCTTGTTGATCTGAGCCACGCCAGACGACTGCTCGCGCGACGATGCCGACACTTCTTGCACGAGTTCCGATGTCTTCTTAATGGATGGAACGAGTTCGGCCAGTTTCTGGCCGCTGCGCTCGGCAACGTCGACGCTGTTCGTTGCGAGTCCACCGATTTCCTGTGCGGCAGTTTGGCTCCGCTCGGCCAGCTTTCGCACCTCGGTCGCAACTACCGCGAATCCTCGACCGTGCTCGCCTGCACGCGCCGCTTCAATCGCGGCGTTCAGTGCCAGCAGGTTGGTTTGATACGCGATCTCTTCGATGATCGATATCTTCTCCGCGATCTGCTTCATTGCCGTGACGCTCTCGCGCACCGCTGTCCCAGACTCCTCGCTGTCGCGAGCGCCCTTCACCGCCATCTGTTCCATTTGACGGCTGTTTTCGGCATTCTGGGTGATCGAGGCGCTCATTTGCTCGAGGCTCGATGTGGTCTCTTCGATCGAGGCCGCCTGCTCACTAGTGCCTTGCGAGAGCGACGCCGCGGAAGAAGCGACCTGGGCCGCTGCGCTGGCGATACCATCGCTGCTCGTACGAACCTCGCCGATGATTTCTTCGAGCTTCTTTACGAACGCATTGAACGACGCGGCCATTTGGCCAACTTCGTCGTGCGATGCTATTTCAATTCGTTTGGTCAGATCCCCACTGCCTTCCGACATTTCGGCAAGATGGCCAGCCATCGCTCTCACCGGACCCGTAATACCGCGCGACACAACGAGCGTGACCAGACTTGACGCCACAAACGTGATCAAGACCACGCAGATCATCACTAGGGCTGTCTGGTGGGCAAATGCCGTAATCACTTCCTCTTTGTCCGCCATGATTTTGCGATGCTTATCCGAGAGATCGGTGGCGGCGGCCTCCATTCGGTGAATCTCATCCTTCACAGCCATGATGGTGGCGTTGCCCTGTTGGGGAGTCTTGATCGTGCCGTTCTCAATTCCAGTCACGACGCCTTCCATTCCGCGGGCATAGTTATCGACTTCGCGATCCATAGCCAGAACCAGTTCTTTGCTTTCGTCCGAAATCACCAGTGGTTTCAACTCGGCAACCTTGGCTCGCAAGGTTGCCAGTTGATCCTTCCACTTTTCTTGATAGCTGTTCATTACCGGCCTGTTATCCATATTGAGCTCGGTATCTTTTTCATAACGGCGCAATTCTAGCGTCGCAATCTTGGCCTCATCGGCAAGCTGAGAAACCTTGGCGTCACCCCGCAGCATGGAAATCGTTTCGCGAGTTATGGACTCCATGCCCCAATAGCCGGCGGCGGCCACCACCAAAAGCAGGAACAATACGACTCCAAACCCTATCGCGAGTCTTCTTGCAATCGAGGACTTCTTCCACATAAATCTTCCTTTCTCGGATCCATTCGTGCGGAACCGATCAAAACTTGGTGACGAGGACCACCTTGAGCCCCGAGGTATTGGCTGTGGCCGAGACGTATCCGATCGCGTCTTCGTTCGAGCGCACAAAGTCGAGCACTCCATTTTCATTTTTTTGAGGCGGCGGAATGTCGCGTCCTGAGAAGATCAGTTGCTGCCAGTAGGCATTCACTGCGGAGGCAGACTTGCCAAAAACATCCTCCGAGAAATGCTCCCGGATTGGTGAACTTCCGGGCAGGTCAACAGGCGAAGCGCTCAGCCCATTCGGGAATTTGGTCGTCTTCTTGAGAAAAATACGCGATACGTTTTCATAGCTGATCGAGGTCAACGGGTTCGAAGGGTTGACGACAACCTTGTAGCTCTTCGTCTGCGCCAACACACTCGATGAGGCGATAATCAGAAACAGGCTGACTGCGTACACTCGTAGTTGCTTCACGATGATTCCCCTTTTTCAAGTCTCAGTTAGAAAGTGAGTCCGACCCGGGCGGCCAGAATGTTGGATCTCGGTTTCAATCCGTTGGGGTTCGTGTCCGAGTAGAAGCCAACGTCGGTGCCGTGTTCAAAGTGTTCTTCCAACTTGGCATAGAAGTGGGAATTGAAATCGTAACGACCCGTGATCGCCCAGTCCTTGGAGTAGTTGGTGCTCAGTGAGGTATCTTGGCCGCCCCCGGCATCCACGATGTGGCTGTAGTACGTTCCGGCTTGAAATTTCTCCGACACGTGGTAGCTGGTCATGACATACCAACTATGCCAATCAACCGGATCTGGCACCGTGAATGGGCCCTGGGCGGTGTTTGCGGTAAGCGAGAAGCCTACCGGCATTCTTTTGATCTCAAAGGCCGCGAAGAACTTGCCTCGTTCGAACTTGGCGTACTGCTGCGTGACAAGGTTGCGGGCAGCGCGGAAAGAGGTTGCTCCGGCGGTGCCTTGCAGGTCTTCCGCAGTCGCACTTGATCCAACCAGGAGGCCCTTCAGTGGAGTCTGCCAGCGCACGTCGCCGCCGAAAACCTTGCCGCTCGGTGCATTCGTGATGAGGGCAGAAGGAAGGCCGAAGGACTGCTGTATGGACGGCAGCAGTAAATTGATGGCCTTTACATAACCGCTGTCCAAATCCAGGGTTCGATACCCGGCGTAGCCTCGATAGGATAGAGTCCCGAGTTGTTCCTGGGAGATTTCGCCATAAAAGTCGGCTCCGTAATGGGCCAGGTTGAAGCTCTCGTTGGCAATGGGGTACACGCCCTGGGGAAGGAGCGCCCAGAGGTTCACGGCGTCAATGTCCTGCGTGTCATTGTATAAACCAGCTATCGTCTTTACTTTGCCGACAGAGAATCTGGCCTTATCGTTAAGACGATAGTCCCCCGACGCCCAGTCCACCTTGGGGTATGGGCCGCCAAACTCGCCAAGCTGTGACATGTGCAACTGAATACCGACGCGCAGATTGTCCGACACCTGGTCGCTCAGACTGAGTACGCCATCGGTCCAAGCGAGGCTCCCCGAACTTGAGTTCATGGAAAGGTAATTGTTGCTGGAGCTGTAAAGAAAACCTTGAGTCGCAAACCCGTGGATCTGGATATTCGAAAGCTCCTGCGCGAACATCGTGCTCGCATAAAGAAACAGAAATAAAGTCAGTAAAGCTCTCCGCATCATCATTCCCCTTTTTTCCCCTTTGAAAGCCAATCAAGCAAACTCTTTGTCAAGTCGAAGCGAGTTGACCGGCGACTTAAGCGAAATCAACTCACTGCCTGCTCTTCTTCTGCGACGACATCCCGCAACAACGCTCCAACGTCGAGGATCAAGGCCACCCTGCCGCTATCGAGAATGGTTGAGCCCGAAACTCCCGGCACATCACGAAAAATGCGACTCAGTGGCTTGATAATCGCTTGACACTCTCCGACAAGCCGCTCCACCGCGATGCCAGCAAGCCCCCCATCGCGATGGACGACAACAACGTTCTCCCGCTTTGGCAGATCGCGGGCGGACCCGAACACTTCACGCAGCCGCACATACGGCAAAGGTTCGCCCCTCAGATTGATCACTCCCACTCTGTCCCGGGAAATCTGGTCGGCAGGCAGTTCAAGGCATTCGCTGATCATTTCCAGTGGGATCACGTAGGTCTCGTCATTCGCAACCACAGAGAAGCCATCAATGATCGCCAATGTGAGTGGCAGTCGAATCGTGATTGTCGTGCCTTGTCCTTCGACGCTCTGAATTTCAATACTGCCGCGCAGCAGTTCAATATTCCGCCGTACGACATCCATCCCTACCCCGCGGCCCGAGAGATCCGTTATTTCCTCCGCAGTCGAGAATCCAGATTTGAAGACGAGATTGAAAAGCTCCTGGTCGCTGATCGGTTCGTTTTCCGGCACAAGATCCAAAGCTTGGGCTTTCGCGAGAATGCGTTCGCGGCTAAACCCTGCGCCGTCGTCGGAGAGCTGAATCAGGATGTTGCCCGCCTTGTGAGAGGCCTCCAGTTTCAGCAATCCGCAAGCTTTCTTTCCTCGCTCGTGCCGAACTTTGGGCGTTTCTATGCCATGATCCACGGCGTTTCGGATCATGTGCAGCAAGGGATCCTTCAGGTTCTCCAAAACCCGCGTGTCTACTTCCACCTCGCCCCCGACAACTTCCAGGCGCGCCAGTTTGTTGTGACTTTGCGATATGTCACGGACCGATCGTGTGAACTGCTGGAACAGTGGCCCCACTGGGACCAGGCGCACGCCCATGACCTGCTCTTGCAGGTCTTTCTGCAGGCTTTCAATCTCGCGGTGCACGTCGAGGAGTCGGCGTCCCATCTCTGTGTTGTTTTCCTCGAGCATGCGGCGAAGACGCCCCTGAGCGATGGCAATCTCACCCGTGAGGTTGAGCATGTGGTCGAGTTTTTCGGTATCTACTCGAAGTGTGCGGTTCCGGGCCTGATTCGGGAGGGTTGCACCCGGAACCGCACTGGGGGAGTATTCTTCAGCCTCGCCTTGCGTCCTGGCTGAACTTTTGCCGCCCGCTGCCCGTCGCGCCATCGCGTTCTTTAATTCCTGATGCGAAGGGCTCAGGCGGTCATTTCTTTCGGCCGCAGCTGGTACAAGTGCGCGAAGCGCGTCTACGGCGTGCAAGAGCAGTGATACTACTTCGCGCGAGATCGCAACCTCGTGCCTGCGCACAGCGTCGAGCAGGTCTTCCAGAACATGCGCAAAGCCAGCTAACTCCGGAAAATCCAGCGCCGACGCATTGCCCTTAATCGTGTGGGCAACCCGGAAGATCTCATCCAAAAGTTCGAGGCGGGCCGGATTGCTCTCGGCCGTTATCAGATACTGCTCGCTGCGCTCCAAGCCCTCGGCGGATTCTTCCACGAATGCTTTGACGATTTTTTCGCGATCGAAATTCATTGCTTCGCTTTTTCAGATCCTCTGCGCCCATGCGTTCCCGTCATCCGTATTGAAGATGACCTTGCGCCCCTGCGGACCACCGGTCTCTTGCGCGATGACCGGAATGCCCGCAGCCTCCATCAGGCTCAACGCAGCCGCTACGTTCTTCGCGCCCAGTGAGGCGCCATAACCGTCACGACTCTGAAACAATGCCGCTCCTCCAAAAATCTTCGCCCGCAGGTTCGGGGCCCGGCAGCGCAGAGCATCCAAGAGTTCCAGCAGCGCTCTCGTTGCTCTGTCCGCGTACCGGAATGAAGTGGGCTGCCCTTCACGAGACGCAGGCAGCAGGAAGTGATTCATTCCCCCGGCTCCGCGCCGTTTGTCCCAAAGGCAAATCGCAACGCACGATCCAAGGATCGTCTTGATCTGGCAAGGCTCCGCCGACGCAAGCAGTTCTCCCGGCAGCAGGTATGCCTGTTTGCGGCTGCCTGGGCTCGGATCGCTGGTTACCAGCCTTGCATTCACCTCAACAGGTGCCAGTATGTGCGTCTGCTCCAGCATCAGAGTTGCTCCGACCAGGCGCGCCCGTCATCGGTGTGGAAAACGAGCTTGCGGCCGCGGGTTCCGCCAATTTCACTCTGTGCAACACGAATGCCCTGCGCCTTCAGAAACTGCAGGGTCGCCTGGACGTTCAGATCGCCCATATGACTCTTGTCGTTTCCGAACGAACAATTGGGTAGGGAACCGCCGAAAACCTTTGCCTCGATCGTCTTGATGTCGGCGCCGATATCGATCAGCCTCTGCAATAACGCCGGGTGAGCAACGTTCGCATAGCGGGTTGACTTGTCGCCTTCGATGGGGCCATCGGCCAACATGATGTGGTTGGCTCCCCCAATACACAGCGCTGAATCCCACAGACAGAGAGCAACGCCGGATCCGAGAATTGTCGTAATGGCAAACGGCTGAGCTGCCGCAAACAACTTTCCTGGAATCAGGTAATGCCGGGTGTGCTTTTCGTCCGAGGCGTACGGAATCCGCGGAAGATACTCCATCGGCAATACCGCCGGGTTGAATGCTTGTGTCTTTGGCTTCGACGTCATCGCTTCCATTCCTTTTTGGTCACTTCGAGTGATAAGGCTCGATAGCTCGGCCCGCGCCATTCGACAGCAAATTGCAAATCTCGCGATCGACGGCGTCGAGACCTGACTTGTGCGGAAACAGCCGGAAAAGCACGATCACAGCCGCGGTGGTTCCATCAATCCGGATTGGAATCAGGGCGGATACGGGATCGTCAGTCGACAGCAGGTTCTCTTTCGACAAGGGCAGACGGAATATACTCTTGCCATGAAGCACCTGTTTCAGCTTTGGTTCGCGACTCACCTCAAGAACAGAATGTTTGTTGGGATCAACCCCAAACGACCAGTAAAGCCACAATTCGGAGCGCTTCTTGTCGACTTTGAAAACGGCTATCTCTTCGGTTCCGATCAGATTGCCCGCGATTTCACGAATCGCGTCTAGCGCGTCTGACTGGTCGACCGCAGTCTGCAGGCGCATGCGCGCGGCATAGATCTTGGCCTGATCTCCCACATGTCGCAGCCGTGCAAGTTTGTCGTCGCTCGATGTGTTTGCGGTATCGCTCATGCCCGAACGGGTTGCATCCTTTCTTTGGAGTTGGGCTACTCGCCGAGATAGCTTTGCAGCAAAGTCACCAGTTCGAATCCATCCACCGGCTTGGTGATGTAATCGTTGCAACCACTTTGGAAGCCCGCTTCCACGTACTCTTCCTCTCCGCGCGTTGTGACCAGAATGATTGGAGTGTCGTGAAGGCTCCTTTCCAGGCGCATACGCTTGCAGGCTTCGAAGCCGTTCAGGCGGGGCATCACCACGTCCATCAGCACAAGGTCCGGAGTCTCCACCAGGGCGCGCGAGATAGCGTCTAATCCGTCCCTCGCGGTGACACAGGCGTAGGTCGTGTTCTGTTTGAGAATCGATTCTTCCATCATCAACGTGGTCGACGAATCGTCCACGAGCAGGACTTTCTTCGGCATTGCTGAACCTCATCCGCACCGACATAAATTCTGGCGTGCGGTGCCTCGATTCGTATTCGCAAACGCGATGCCAAAGCAGTTGAACTCAACCGCATACCAGAACAGCTTGATAAGAGTGAGGTTCTCGCAGGCTTAGGGACATCGCTTGGGAAGGTTGAGGACTGAATTTCTGGAAATCGAACCGAATTCTGGAAATCAAACTGAAGTTAACGGCGGAGACTAAGGCAGACGCCTAAATCGCAGAAGATCTACCGGCTATTCTCGAACAAAGGTGTTCGTGGAGAGAGAGTCTGCTGCACCGCAATCGATGGATTGCAGAGTTCGTTCGAGCACATGCAATGCGTGCTGCAGGTGCTCGCGCGCGGCACCCAAGTCGCTCCTATCGGCCGGTGCTCCAGATGAACGCGCTCTGTCCGTTAGCAAACGAATCATTTCAATCATGGGCTGCTCCGAGGCAATCAGTTTTATGCAGTTCTGCATGAGCAAAGCCGCTGCCAGATCCCCCGGCGAGGGTAACTGTGTGTTACCAACGTTTGCGGCTGTTAAAGCCAGGGGGACGGTACCGCGCTGTTAAGTGAGGTTGAGAGCCTTCAACTTCTGGTAGAGCGTGCTCTTGGCAATTCCCAGCCTGTGCGCAGCTTTCTCCACATTCTGATGCTCGGCGGCAAAGGCCGCCGCGATGTGGAAACGTTCCAATTCCTCCAACGTCCAGTCTGAGCTGTAAGCTGCCGTGCGGGTCTGCGATTGGGGTTCAAAAGAAAAAGAGGCGGCTTCGAGCACATTGGCTTCAGTGAAGAGCAATGCACGTTCCAGCACATTGCGCAACTCGCGAATGTTTCCAGGCCAGTAATATGTTCGCAGCCGATCGATTGCCTGGTCCGACAATTCCACCGGCGACCGTGCCATATCTGAGCAGATTCGCGCCAGCAGCGTTCGGGCTATATGCGGGATGTCGTCGCGTCGTTCGCGAAGCGGAGGGATCGCCAGAGGGACCGTACTAATTCGGAAGTAGAGATCCCCGCGAAATGCCTTGGTTTCGATGAGATGACGAAGATCCTGATGTGTCGCGGCAACGAGGCGTACATCGACAAACCGGTCTCGTACATCTCCCATGCGGCGGAACTTTTTTTCTTCCAAAACCTTCAACAGCTTAGGCTGAACATTGGGATCAATATCCCCGATTTCGTCCAGAAAAATCGTTCCTCGATGCGCAACTTCCAATAATCCCGGCTTGGCATTGACGGCTCCAGTGAAGGCTCCTTTCTCATGGCCAAACAATTCTGATTCCAGGAATTCCCGGGTCAGTCCAGCGCAGTTCAGGTCCACAAACGACTCTTCCGATCGCGGGCCGTGTTCATGCAGCCAAGTCGCCAGCACTCCCTTGCCGGTTCCCGTTTCGCCCTGAATCAGCACAGGGCTCTGGCTGTTTGCTACTTTCGCCGCGGCTTCCTCCATTCGCTTGATGACGGAACTCTCTCCGAGGAAGGGATTAAGCACGACTCGCTTTCGCCGAACCATGTTGGCTCGCTGCTTCTGCTGGTTTCTGGAATTCTCGAGAAGCTTACGAACGATCATCAGCAGCGCGGCACTGTCCAGCGGCTTCGAGAGACATTGCTCGACGCCTTCTTTGATCAGCGATACTCCCAATTCCATCGAACCGTATGCGGTCAGAACAACGATGGGAAGCGATGGCTCCAGCTCCTTAAAGGTCCGCACGAGTTCGAGTGCGGTCCCGTCCGCGAGGCGAAAATCAAGGATCGCCACATCGGGGGTCGTCTCGCGAAATGCCTGATGAGCGCCGGATGAGTCTTCCGCCTCATCGACAACGAAACCACAGTTCGAAAAATGAGCGGCGTAAGCGCGTCGCAGGTCGTCATCATCTTCGACCAGTAGAATTCTGCGACTTGTGAGAGATGACATGGCGACCACCCGTCGAGACCAGACATTATATGGCCTGTGCCCGAGTCAGACTGATCCTTCCCAAAGGTGTTCCATTACGCTCCAATGATCTTGGTCAAAATCCGGAAATGGTCTAATATTCCAGCTCCCTTCGCTTTGGGGGCGGGAATTGTCCGGCTGGGCTGGCATGTGACGTCGATAGAGTCACAGGTTCTATCTGTAGCCTCGGGTCTCTCTCCCCGAAAAACCGGAGTATTTCGAGATGTTCAGGGCGCGCTCGGCTCGAATCCGCTGTTGGTCAGTGCCGTTCGTCTTCCTGTCGATCGTGGCTCTTATCTCATCGAGCGCAGCATTGACGGGCGATTCCGGAACCTCTCGCAAGCGAATCCTGATCCTGTACTCGTTCGACCAGGGGCAGGCGCTCTATTCAGGATTTGACCATGTGCTCCGTTCTGAACTGAGAATGCGGGTACAGGGCAGGGTGGAGTTCTATACAGAATATCTCGACATGGTCCGCTTTCCTTCTGCCTCGCATACGAACGACTTGGTCAAACTACTCACCCTGAAATATGCGCAGCAGCAACCGGATTTGATCATTCCTGTGTCGTACGGCGCACTGCATTTTCTTCTCGCGAGAAGGGAAGAGCTATTCCCTGGCAAACCCATCGTCGCCTTGTTCAACGAGCGCAGGATTGAAGAGATCAGGCAATACATCGCGAATTCGCCAGCAGCCAACCTAACAGGCGTCACAAGCATTGACGATCCAGTTGGCACCGTTGATCTGGCACTTAGGCTTCAACCCGATACCCAGCACCTTGCAGTAGTTGTGGGCAGTTCCCAACTGGAAAAGTCCTGGCTCGATGAATTACGCCGGGACTTGGCTCCCTGTTCCAGCCGGCTCCACATCATCTATTTAGCCGACTTGCCAATGGATCAGTTGCTGGATCGCATTTCGACGCTCCCCGCGCATTCCGTCATCCTTGATACCTTTTTCTTCGAGGATGCGGCGGGCCAGTTTTTCTTGCCTGAGGAAGCTTTGGAATTGATGGCCCGCAATGCCCCCGTACCGATCTATTCCATCTACTCGACATACCTGGGTCACGGAGTCATCGGCGGCCGGATGACAAATCCTGAAATCAGCGCGCGGAAGGTTGCCGAGCTGGCAACTGCCATACTCAACGGTGAAAAAGCTGGCGCGATCCCCATCATTCCCGACGATGCTCTGCAAGAGACCGTAGACTGGCGCGAACTCCAGCGCTGGCCAATTCCTGAAAGTCGCGTGCCTCGATCGACGCTGATTTTGTTCCGCCAACCGTCAGCCTGGGAAAAATATAGGGCTCTGATCCTGATCGTAGTTGCCATCGGGGCTATTCAGAGCTTTCTGATCGTCGTGCTCATGCTGAATGTCCGGCGCCGGAAGAGGGCGGAGAAGGATCTATTACGGGAGAAAGCACTCGCTGACGCAGTGATCGAAGGACTGCCGGGAGTCTTTGTCTTACAGGACCAATCTGGCAAAAACATGCGCTGGAACAGAACCATGGAGCAGTTCAGTCGCTATCGCCTCGACGAAATCAGCACACTCGGGAACGTAGCTGATCATGATAGAGAGAAGGTCCGGCAGGCACGGGATGATGTTTTTAAGTACGGAAGCGCGCACATCGAGGCAGAAATGCTCAGCGAAGGAGGAAAAACTGCCCCGTTTTACTTGACTGGAGTCAAGGTCGAGTTTGAGGGGAAGCCGCACCTTGCTGCCATCGGAATTGACCTCACGGAACGAAAAGAGGTCGAAGAGGCCCTCCGTCGGTCGGAAGCGGCCATCCGATCGCTTGTGGAAAACGCTCCTTACGGAATTGCCACCATCAGCGTGCGCGAAGACCGATTCGTTCAGGCAAACCCTGCCATGGTTCGAATGCTGGGTTACAAATCGGAAGCGGAACTTGTCGCGGTTTCTCTCTCGCGTGACCTCTATGTTCAAGGTGAGAGGGTTGGTCTTCACACCCAACTCACGCTCGCCGATTTCTTCAATGCTGTCGAGTTCACCTGGGAGCGCAAAGATGGCAAGCCGGTGCATGTCCATGCCAGCGGCCGCAGAATCAGGCGGGGACACGACAGCGGCGAGTTGATCGAAATCATCGCGGAAGACGTAACTGCGCATCGTTCGCTTGAGGAACAACTTCGCCACACCCAGAAGATGGAAGCACTCGGACAATTGTCCGGAAGTGTCGCCCACGACTTCAATAACCTTCTTAGCGTCATTATCGGGTACAGTGATTTGCTGTCCCTCGACCCGGGGCGTGAGAAATCCGAGAAGGCAAATTTGGCGACGATCAAGAACGCGGCAGAACGAGCCGCATCTTTGACAGCTCAACTGCTTGCTTTCAGCCGCAGGCAAGTACTGCAGCCCTCGGTGATCAACCTTAATTCTGTCGTTCGCGAGACCGAGAAGATGCTGGCACGCCTCATCCGCGAAAATGTAATTCTCCAAACTGTTCTCGATCCGGCACTCTGGAAGCTCAGAGCAGATGCCAGCCAGATGGTGCAAGTCATTTTGAACCTCGCCATCAACGCACGCGACGCCATGCCAAAGGGCGGCACGTTGACACTAAAAACCGAGAACGCCACTTTCCGAGATTTCGTCAGCTTCGGTGTCACCGATATCGTTCCCGGCGACTACGTCATGCTTTCGGTGACCGATACCGGCGTCGGAATGGATCAGCAGACTTTAAGCCGGATCTTCGAGCCGTTCTTCACTACAAAAACCAACGGTAAGGGCACCGGTCTAGGGTTGGCTACGGTATATGGAATTATCAAGCAAAGCGGTGGATGCATCGTTGTCCAAAGCCATCCGGGGCAGGGAACGACATTTACCATATATCTCCCCAGGCTCGAAAAAGCGGCAGAGTCGACATTGCCGAGTCTTCCTCTCACTCCGGCGAAGCAGAAAGCGCCCGGCGCAGTGACGCTCCTCGTGGTGGAAGACGAAGCCGCTTTCCGCAATCTTCTGCGCGACGGTTTACAGTCGAAAGGCTATCAGGTCCTTGTGGCCGCTAACGGGGTGGATGCGCTCTGGGTTGCCGACGAATTCAATGGTGAAATCGGTGTGCTCGTCACAGACGTGATCATGCCTCATATGAGTGGGCCGGAGTTGGCCTCCGCTCTAAGAAAAACGCGTCCCAACCTCGCCGTACTCTACATTTCGGGCTACGCGGCGGATGAGGTAAGCGACGATCCACTTTCGAGCGACGCCACGCTGATGCAAAAACCTTTCTACGTCGATCAGATTGCTGGAAAGATTCATGAGATTATCACGCGGAAGAACAGCGCGGAATCAAGTCCAGCTCGCTGACTACAGAGGGTCCTTCCTATTCTCGAAGCCCGCGGATTCAAGCTATCCGATTGCACACGTGCTTGGGTTCTGAGGCGGATTATGGTGTACTCTTTTGCGAATTGACGCATTCACGGCGGGGAAGGATCAGTGTTTTTGTGACGTTGTTCGCGGGACTTCACACCGTAGTTGCGCGATCTCGAGGAGGCTATGAAGACGACGCCAGCGAAAGCGGAGTTTGCCCGAAGCAAGAAGGCCTTGTGTGTGACTGTGAGTTGCATCTTTGCCAGCCTGTTCGGGGGCTGGGTTCCTGCCAGTGCACAAGAGACCCATCCGGACCAAGAGAGCCAATTCCGATTTCGTTTCGTAGGCCCGAGAGTGGGCAATCGAATTTCTGCGATCGCTGGCGTGCCGGGAGATCCAAGCACCTATTATGCGGGCGCAGCGTCGGGGGGAATCTGGAAATCCACCGACGGCGGCAACGAATGGAATCCAATTTTCGATAAGGAGCCGGTCGCCGCAATCGGCGCGCTCGCCGTCGCTCCTTCGGATCCAAGCATCGTCTGGGCCGGTACCGGTGAAGCGTGGGTGATTCGCGATAGCGACGTCGGCGGCAACGGAATCTACAAATCGACGGATGCGGGCAAGACCTGGACGAACATGGGATTGCAGGAAGGCGGCAGAATCGGGCGTGTGATCGTTCATCCGTCGAATCCTGACATCGTCTTTGCCTGCGTCCTGGGGCGTACGACTGGACCGCAACAGGAGCGCGGTGTCTTTCGCACTACCGACGGCGGCAAACACTGGGATCGCGTGCTCTTTGCTAATGAGAATGTCGGTTGTTCCGGCCTGGCGATGGATCCGCACAGTCCGCACACGTTGTTTGCCGGAATGTGGCAAGTGGAAATGCATACCTACGCTGAGTTCAGCGGAGGAGAGGGCAGCGGTATTTATGTTTCGCACGACGGCGGGACGACGTGGACTCGCCTCCAGGAGCATGGCCTGCCTCATGCTCCGCTGGGCAAGATCGACGTCGCAGTTGCGCCTACAGATTCGAACCGGGTATTCGCGCTGATTCAGACCAAAGATCAAGGTTCGCTCTGGCGATCGGACGATGGAGGGGACCACTGGAGGGCGGTCAATTATCAACGCGCTCTGACAGGTCGTGCCGGCTACTATATTCGACTCGCGGTCTCGCCCGACAACGAGAATGAGGTTTACGTCGCGAACAGCTCGTTCCACCGTTCGCTCGATGGTGGAGAGAATTTCAAGGAGGTCCCCTGGGGCGGCGACAATCACGACATCTGGATCGATCCAACGAATTCCGCACGCTTCGTGATCACGTTCGACGGCGGACTGATCATCACCACCGTGCATGGCGATGGCTTTCACCATGTCACTCTGCCCATCGGGCAGATGTATCACGTGGATGTCGATAACCAGATCCCGTATGACTTTTATAGCAACATGCAGGACGACGGAAACATGCGCGGGCCCAGTGTGCCTGTGGACTTCAGGGAAACCGGATGGGACCACGGCATGGGCGGCTGCGAGTCCGGTTTCACGGTGCCGGATTGGCAAGACCCAAACATTGTCTGGGCTACCTGCTACGGCAACAAAGTGACTCGCTGGGACGCACGCACCAAGCATGCGCGTTCGGTGAGTCCCTGGATGATGACGCTGGATTCTCCACCCAATGATGTGAAGTATCGCTGCCACTGGACGGCCCCGCTGGCGATTGATCCCTTCGACCACAATACCGTTTATTACGGCTGCCAGGTGATTTTCAAGACGAGCAATGGCGGGCAGAGTTGGTCGGTCATCAGTCCCGATCTTTCCACGCAGGATCCAAGCCGGATTGTTCCCTCGGGCGGAATCGTTGGTGACAATCTCGGGCAATTTTATGGCGAAGTCGTGTTCGCGATAGCTCCTTCGAAGATTCAAAAAGGACTGATCTGGGCAGGAACAAATGACGGCCAGGTTTGGCATACGGATGATCGGGGCCAATGGGTGAACGTCACCAAGAACATCAGTGGATTGCCGGCGTGGGGAACCATCACCAGCATTGCCCCATCCACCTTCAATGCAGGAACGGCGTACATCAGCGTTGATTTCCATCTGATGGACAATCGCGATCCTTTTATTTACAAGACCACCGATTCTGGCAAGAGCTGGAAGAAGATCACTGGCAATCTTCCGAAAGGCGAGCTGTCTTACGTCCGGACCGTTGCCGAAGACCCGAACTGCGAAGGCTTGCTGTTCGCCGGCACGGGCAACGATCTTTATTATTCGCTCGACGATGGAAGCAACTGGACCGCTCTTGATGCGGGCCTTCCTCACGCCCCTGTCACCCGGGCTGTAGTGCAGAAAAACTTTCATGATCTGGTGATTTCGACTTATGGCCGCGGCCTTTACATCCTCGACGACATTTCGCCGCTGGAGCAGATGGCGAAGAATCACTCCGATGCCGCAGCCGTTCTATTTGAACCTCGGCAAGCGTATCGCTTCACGCGAAACGGCAAGGCGCCACTGACGTTTTCACTGAAGACAAAGCCGAAAGATCCAGTCGAACTCGAAATTCTGGATGCTGACGGCAAGGTCGTTCGAAAGCTGGAAGCGAAACCTCGCACTGGCATGAACCGTGTTGAATGGGACCTTCGCTTTGACTCTCCGCGGCTGATCGCCTTGCGAACAGTTGCGCCGGACAATCCCCATATCTGGGATGAGCCGCGCTTCCGTGACTCGGATTCGCGCCCCATCACTCATTGGGGGACCAGGCCGGCGGAAGCAGGCCCGATCGTTGCTCCGGGCAAATACACCGTACGCTTGAAAGTAGGTGGCGAATCCTACACGCAACCGATCACAGTGCTGCGCGACCCGCGACTGAATGAATCCGATGCAGATATCGAACAATCTGTGAAGACCCTTCTCCGCATCCGCAACGATATCAGCCACGTTTCCGATAACGCGAACCAGATCGAATGGCTAAGAAAGCAGCTTGAGGTTATCGAGGCGATGCTGCGGCCATCCAAAAAAGAAAACCAGTCCGAAAACAACGAAGAAGATGAGGAGTACCGCTCGCATCTGCAGCCTGCGCTGCCCCGTCCGTTGAATGAAGCGGAGGCAAAACGTAAGGCGGAGGTGCTCAAATCCGCCGAAGACCTCGACAAAAAGCTGCAAGCCGTCGAACACAAACTGGTCTCGCCTGCGTTGCTGAACAGTGACGATAAGTATTTTGTCGAGCCTTATCAGCTCTACCTGAATCTTATCTGGCTCAATGCCGAGGTTGGAACCGGAGGTGGTGACGTTGCGGGAGGCGCCGATTTTCCACCCACCGATACACAACTGGACTTGCTGAAGGGTTTCGAGGGAAAGATGGCGGCGGCCGATGCCGATTACGAGAAAGTTCTCAAAGAAGATCTCCCGGCATTCAATCGCGCTCTCGCCGAAAACAACAACGCTCCGCTGGCGCTCTCAGCCGGATCGTCGCAATAAGCATATTGCGGAATCGTTCTTCTTTCCGAAGGAAGTGTCGGAACTCAACGGCAGCGATTGTCCCGGGGAACCCTTTCTTTCTTTGAGTTAGCTGTCATGACAAAATCGTGCAGCCCTTTCCGTCATGACATTACGTTCCTGCAGGAACACTGCAGCAGTCGACGCGGGTCTGTGCACTTCTAATGGGCGCCGTTACATGGGTGCGGCAGCGTTCCGTCGGACCAATTTGCGACCGCGACTAAGAACACAAGAATCGGTGGCAGCCCTTTCGTTTGGGATGGTTCCTGCGTGGAGAAGAACCAGTAAGGAGCGGACAGAATCGGCGCGCCCTCTGCGCCGGAACCCCAGTCCTTCCCGTCCTTGAGCAGAGTGTAGAACATTACATGAGGCATGTTGTGCACCCCCTGATCTGTAAGATAGGACGATTTCGACATCATGAAATCCATAGCGCCGTTTTCGAGGTTCGGCAATTGGTTATTCTCGTACGCCGCTTTGAAGGCCGCCACGATCTCCGCTTTTGTACGACCGGCCATCACCATTTTGGCGCGCAGATAAATGGCAGGTAATATGGAACGGGCAGCCTGCGGGTTCATACAATCGGCAGCCTTCACCTTTGGGTTCCAGAACTCGTTCCAGTCGAATGCCGCTCCCCACGCCCGTCCCACCATGCAGACGAAGCCATTTTTCCCCTGGACTGCCGTCTCATAGCCCTGCCGTCCCAGAATCAGGACCGTCGCGTCGCGG
>Ga0070735_10000660_pt1 | contig 35922 bp, 36 predicted proteins | sample Coa_R1_FD_66443 | JGI IMG/M metagenome (GOLD analysis project Ga0070735, IMG submission 66443) | Surface soil microbial communities from Centralia Pennsylvania, which are recovering from an underground coalmine fire - Coalmine... | ecosystem: Environmental > Terrestrial > Soil > Unclassified ...
GGCTCGGCCTGTGGGTGACGCCGAAGGCGAAGGGCTTCGGCGACCTCGTCCGCCTCCTCTACATCCACCCGCCGATGGCGTGGGTGGCCTTCCTCGCCTACGGGGTGGCGACGCTCGCCAGCCTGCTCTATCTCTGGCCGCGGACGCGCCACCCCCGCTTCGACCGCCTGGCGGGGGCCTCGGCCGAGACCGGCGTCGTCTTCACCGGCCTCACCCTCGTGACGGGCTCGATCTGGGGCCGGCCCAGCTGGGGCGTGTGGTGGACGTGGGACCCCCTCCTCACGACCACGGCCCTCCTCTTCGTGCTCTACCTCGGCTACCTGGCTCTCCGCCGCGTGCCCGGCGATGCCGCCACCGTGGCGCGACGGGCCGCCATCGCCTCGCTCATCGCCTTCCTCGACGTCCCGATCGTCTACTTCTCGGTGTCGTGGTGGCGCAGCCTGCACCAGCCGCCGACGGTGGACCTCACGGGACGCCACCTCTACGTGCACGGCTCGATGGCCTGGACGCTCCTCCTCGGCTTCGTCTCGTTCACCTTGGCCTACGCCTGGCTCGTCGGGCACCGCTGCCGCCTGTCGGTCCTCCGCGAGCGGGAGGCCTCCGAGGGGCTGGCGGCCGCCCTCGAGGAGCGCCGGCTCGAGGGGGCCCCGTGAGCGCCTACGTGGATGCCGGCTACAGCGTCGCCCTCGCGACGCTCGCGGGCTACGCCGTCTCGATCGCCGTGCGCGAGCGGACCGCCCGGCGACGCCTGCCGGCGACGGCCGCCGGCGGTGCCGACCGAGGCGGTGGGGGACCGGCCGGACCGAGCGGCGCGACCGCCGCCGCGTCGCCCGGAGGCGTCGCGGCTCCGGGCGGCCCCGTCGGCGCCGAGGAAGGCGCCCGGTGAGCACCGCACCGGTGCGCGCCGGGTCGAGCAGGCGCTTGTGGGTCGCCGGCGCGGTCATCGTGGCGGCGCTTGGGTTCCTGCTCTTCAAGGGCCTCACGTCGGCCATCACGTTCTTCAAGACGGCCAACGAGGCTGTGGCAGACCGGGCACAGCTCGGCAACTCGGTCTTCCAGCTCGAGGGGACCGTCGTGCCCGGCAGCGTCCACCGCGCCGGGGGCGACGTGTACGACTTCGTCGTCGAGTCGCGGCGGGTGCGGGTCCACGTCGCCAACAGCGGGGCGCCACCGCAGCTCTTCCGCCCCGGCCTCCCGGTCGTCGTGGTCGGGCACTTCGTCGGCGCGTCGAACGTCTTCGCCTCGGACCAGATCATGGTCAAGCACTCGCAGAGCTACATCGCCGCCCACCCGAACCGAGTGAAGGCAGCGAACGGCTCGACGAGATGAACGCGACACTCGGCCAGGTCGGGGTCGCCCTCGGCCTGGTGTCGGCCGTGCTCGGAGCCCTCGCGCTCCTCGGGGGGCTCGTCCTTCGGCGCGAGGCGTGGCTGCGGGCGGCCCCGAAGGCCGTGGCGGGCGTGGTCGGCGGGGCGCTCCTCGCCACGGGCGCCATGGAGCACGCCCTCCTCACCCACGACTTCAGCCTCGCCTACGTCGCCGACAACAACAGCCGCCAGACCCCGCTCCTCTACTCGATCACGGGGATGTGGGCGGCGCTGCAGGGCTCGATCCTGCTCTGGGCGCTCGTCCTCTCGGGCTACCTCGCCCTCGTCGCCCGCCGCTTCCGCCACCGCGTGACGGACCGCCTCGTCGCCGTGGCGCTCCTGTGCGCCCTCGGCGTCGCCATCTTCTTCTTCGGGCTCATGGCGGGGCCGGCGAACCCGTTCGTGACGGTGGCGGGGACGCCACCGTCCAACGGGCTCGGTCCGAACGCACTCCTGCAGGACAACGCCCTCATCGCCTTCCACCCCGTCTTCCTCTACCTCGGCTTCGTCGGCTTCACGGTGCCCTTCTCCTTCGCCGTCGGGGCGCTCGTGACCGGGCGCCTCGGCGAGGGCTGGCTCGTCGAGACGCGCCACTACACGCTCATCGCCTGGGCGTTCCTCACCGTCGGCATCGTCATGGGCGCCTGGTGGTCCTACCAGGTGCTCGGCTGGGGCGGCTTCTGGGCCTGGGACCCGGTCGAGAACGCCGCCCTGCTCCCGTGGCTGTGCGGCACCGCCTACCTGCACTCGGTGATGATCCAGGAGCGAAGGGGCCTTCTTCGCGTCTGGAACCTGGCGCTCCTCGTCTCGGCCTTCTCGCTCACCATCCTCGGCACGTTCCTCACCCGCTCGGGCGTGATCGTCTCGGTCCACGCCTTCACCGAGTCCTCTGCGGTCGGGCCCGCCCTGCTCGGCTTCTTCGGGCTCGTCGTGGCGACCGGCGTGGGGCTCATCGCCTGGAGGGGGGACCGACTTCGCTCGCGCGGCTCGATCGACTCGCCCGTCTCGCGCGAGGGCGCCTTCCTCGTCAACAACCTGCTGTTCGCCGCCTTCGCCGTCGTGGTCCTCCTCGGGACCGTCTTCCCGCTCCTCGTGCAGGCGGTCGACAACCAGCAGGTCACCGTGGGGACGCCGTACTACGACTCGGTCACGGTCCCGCTCGGCTTCGCCCTGCTCTTCTTCATGGCGGTGGCGCCGGCGCTCCCGTGGCGCGCCTCCTCGGCCGAGGTGCTCGGGCGCCGCATGGTCGTGCCCGTGACCGCCGGCGTCGTCGTGCTGGCCGTCTGCGTGGCCGCCGGAGTGAGGGGCCTCACCCCGCTCGCCGCCTACGGGCTCGGAACCGTCGCGGCCGCCTCCGCCGTCCGCCAGCTCACGCTCTCGGCGGTGCGCACCCGCCGGTCGGGCGCCGGCTGGTGGCGGGCCGTCGCCGGCCGCTCGAACGGCGGCATGGTCGTCCACCTCGGGGTCGTCCTCGTCGCCGTCGGGCTCGCCACCGCCACGGCCTTCGGCCACCGCACGAGCTTCACGCTCCGGCCGGGACAGGCGGTCGCCTACGAGGGGCACCGCATCGAGTACCTCGGCTCGCACCCGTTCGCCCAGCCGAACCGGAGCGGCATCGTGGCCTCGGTGCGGGTCGACGGGGCCGTCTTCCACCCGGCCATCTCCGACTACCCGGGCTACCAGGGGATCGGGACGCCGGCGGTCGACTCGTCGGTGCGCGACGACGTCTACCTGACGGTGAACGGCGTCTCGTCGACCGGCGCCGGGAGCGCAACGATCGGCGTGATCGACCAGCCGCTCGTGCGCTGGCTCTGGATCGGCGGCGTGCTCACCGGCCTCGGCGCCGTGCTGGCGGCGCTCCCCGACAGGCGGCGCCGACGGGGGAGGCCGGGCGCCCTCGCCGACAGCCGTGAGACGTCAGGGCACGAAACCCCCGGCCCCTCCTCACCACCCGACGCCGCCCCGGAGCGTCCGCGGCCCGTCCCCGCCGGGGTCGGCGAGTGAGGCGCCGGCTGCGGGTCGCCCGCTGGTCGGCGCTCGGCGCCGGCGCCGTCGCCGTCGTCCTCGTCGCCGTCCTCGCCACGCGTCAGCCCGCCACCGTCGCCCTGGCGGACAGCCCTCTCCTCGACAGGCCGGCCCCCGCCATCTCGTCGACGACGTTCGAGGGCGCCCGGCTGTCGCTCTCGTCGCTCCGGGGGCGTTTCGTGCTCGTCAACTTCTTCGCCCCCTGGTGCCAGCAGTGCCAGGCGGAGGAGCCGCAGCTCGAGGCGTTCCTCTACACCCATCCTGGGGGCGCCCGCACCGACGTCCTCGGGGTCCTCTACGGGGACACCCTCGCCGACGGGAGGGCGTTCCAGTCGGGAGCCGGCGCCACGTGGCCTTCGGTCGTCGACCCGGGCGGCCTCATCGCCTCCCGCTGGGGGGTCGGGTCCCTTCCCCGCTCGTTCCTCGTCGACCCCTCCGGACGCATCGTCGACTGCATCGTCGGGGCGGTGACGTCCTCCCAGCTCGACCAGCTCGTGCTCGAGGCGCTCCGGCACGGGCGGCGATGAGCACGCGCCTCATCTGGGGGGCGCTCGCCGTCGCCGCGATCGCCCTTCTCGCCGTCGGGAGCGTGCACTCGCCGCCGAGCTCCTCGAGCGCCCGGGTCGCCTACCTCGACAGCATCCTCAAGTGCCCGTCGTGCGAGGACCTCTCGATCGCCCAGTCGGACGCCCCCTCCGCCGTCGCCCTCCGGCACCGGGTGACCCACTGGGTGGACGAAGGGTGGTCGAACTCTCGGATCGAGAGCGCCGTGGAGGCGAGCTACGGGCAGTCGGAGCTGCTCCTGCCACCGGGCGGGGGCGTCAACGCGACCCTCTACATCGTGCCCGTGGCGCTCATCGGCCTCGCCGCCGCCGGCGTCGGCTGGCACCTCTACGAGCGCCACAAGCTCGGGCGGTCGCAGACGTGAGCTCGACCGGGGCGCCCGGCGGCTCCGCCTCCTCCCTCGAGGCCCCGGACCGCGAACGCCTCGTCGACGAGCGGGAGTTCCTCCGGCGCTCCCTGGCGGACCTCGAGGCGGAGCGGGCCGCGGGGGAGCTCGCCGCCGCCGACTACGAGCAGCTGCGGGCGCGCTACGAGGCCCGGGTGGCCGAGGTCGAAGAGGCGCTCGGGGGGACCTCCGCCCGAGGAGCGGCGATGCCGGCGGGTTCGGCCGCGGCGCCTGTCTCGACCTCTGCGCTCGAGGCGGAGGCGGACGGCCCGGGCCGGGCGAGGCCGGGTCGTCTCGCGGCCGGCCTGCGGCGGCACCGCAGCGCCGTCGGCTGGACGGCCGTCGGCTGTTTCGTCGCCGCCGCGGCGCTGCTCGGTCTGGCGCTCGGCGGCGTCGCCCCCTTCGCCTCCTCGGGCGGCCTCCCCCTGCAGGTGAGGATCCGCACCGAGCTCGCCGAGGCGGCCGCCCTCGCCGAGAACCACAACGTCCTCGAGGCAGTCGCCGTCTACGACAAGGTGCTGGCGCTCGACCCGCGTCAGCCCGAGGCGCTGGCCGAAGGCGGCTGGCTGGTGCGGCTCGCCGGCCTCTCGAGCCACCGGGCGTCGCTCGTGCGCGGCGGCGACAACGAGATCGCCGAGGCGGTCGTCGTGGCGCCGAGCCTCGCCGTCCCGCGCGCCTACGAGGCGACGGCCCTGCTCGAGGACGACCACCAGCCGGCCGCGGCGGCCGCCGAGCTCGTCGCGATGCTCGGGGACCACCCGTCCCACCAGCTGGTCTCGTCGGTGCGCGGCGTCGCCGTCCGCGCCTTCGCAGCGGCCCACCGGTCGCTGCCCGCCGCCTTTCGCTTCGGCACCTCAGCCGGCTGAGGCGGCCGCTCCGAGGGCTCGCAGCCCGGCGAGGACGCGGGGGAGCGCCTCGAGGAACGCCTCGAGATCGTCGTCGGTCGTCGTCCAGCCGGGCGAGACCCGCAGGGAGCGGTCGGGGTCCGCCCCCATCGCAGCGAGGACCGGAGAGGGCTCGAGGGTCTCGGAGCTGCACGACGAGCCGGAGTGGACCGCGACGCCCGCCCGGTCGAGCCCGAGGAGGACACCTTCGGACTGGACGCCGTCGACGTGGAAACAGGCGATGTGGGGCAGGCGCCCCGCCGTGTCGGGGTCGCCGACGAGGGTCACCCCGTCGAGGGCGCAGGCACCCTCGACGAGCCGGCCGACGGCGGCCGCGGCGGCGGCCCGCTCCGCCTCGAGGGCGCCCGGCCTCGAGAGGGCTGCGGCCGCCGCCCCGAAGCCCACCGCCCCCGGCACGTTCTCCGCCCCGGCGCGCCGTGCCCGCTCCTCGGCGCCCCCGACGAGAAGCGGCCGCAGCCGGGCGCCGCGGCGGACCACGAGGGCCCCGATGCCCGGAGGGCCGCCGAGCTTGTGGGCGCTCACCGAGAGGAAGTCGGCGCCGACCTCGGCGGCATCGACGACGACGTGCCCGGCCGCGCTGCAGGCGTCGACGTGCACCGGGACGCCGCGCTCCCGGCAGAGCGCGACGACGTCGGCCACGGGCTGGAGCGTGCCGACCTCGTGGTTGCCCCACTGGCAGTTGACGAGGGCCGGCGGCGGTGTCGCGCCCAGCAGGTCGGCGAGGTGGCCGAGCTCGACCCGGCCGAGGCGGTCGACCTCGAGACGGGCGACCGGCGCCACCCGGCGGGCCGCCTCGAGCACCGAGGAGTGCTCGACGCCGGCCGCCACGACGGGGGCCCCGGGACGATCGGCCGCGGCCGAGGCGACCGCCGCGTTCACCGCCTCGGTCCCCCCGCTCGTGAACACCACCCGCGAAGCGGGGGTGGAGAGCAGGGCCGCCACCTCCTCACGGGCGAGCTCGAGCGCCCCCCGGGCGCGACGCCCCTCCTCGTGCACCCTGCCGGGGTCGCCGACTCCGTCTGGCGTGGCGGCCGACTGCGCCCAGCCTGCGAGCGCCGCGGCCGCCTCGGGGCGCAGCGGCGTCGTCGAGGCGTGGTCGAGGTAGTGGCGCCTCGGCGGGGGCGCCACGGCGCTCAGCCGGCGACGGTGGCGCAGACCTCGTCGCCGCGGGCGCGCGAGGACAGCTGCACCGCGACGGTGTCGCCGCAGAGGACGGACAGGAGCCCCTCGACGAGGCCGCGGTCGGCCGCGCAGAGCACAGGGTGCTCGATGGCGGCGTCGCCGAACGGGCAGTGGCCCCGCACGATCGAGCCCCCGGCGCCGGCCGCCCCGACGGTCGCCTCGGCGGCGTGGGCGGCGAAGCCGTGGGCCGTCAAGGCGTCGGCCACCGCTTGCATGGCGGACCGGACGGAGCGTGGCGCCTCTCCCGGTGCCATCTGGGTGCCGAGGGTGCGGCCGTACTCGGCGCCGACGGCGTAGGCGACCTTCTCGGCCTCGGCCGGCTCGACGAGGGGGAGGAGCCGCGCGAGGAGGAGGACGAGCAGGTCGTCGCGGTGGGCCGGCACGCCGGACGTGTCGGCGCCCGCCGCCGCCCGGTACCGCTTCGAGGGACGGCCCACGGCGGCCGAGTGGTCGACGAAGACCTCGAGGTAGCCACCGGCGACGAGCTTGTCCAGGTGGTGGCGGGCGACGTTCGGGTGGAGCTCGAAGCGCTCGGCCACCTCGCTCGCCGTCACCCCCTCGTGCTCGCGGGCGTAGACGAAGATCCGGCGCCGGCTGGCGTCGCCGAACGCAGAGGCGATCGCCGCGGCGGCGGCGGAGAAGCCCCCGCCGTCGTCCATCCCTGCGGCCCTGCTCACGTCGTTATGGTACCGGGGACCGGTGCACGGGCGAGTGGACGAGGGGAGGCGACCCGGCGAATGAGGCGCTCGGAAGGGCCTGCGGGCGGCGACTCGCTGGCGGCTGACGTCGTCGCTCGGGTGGTGGACCCGCGGCTCTTCCACCCGCTCGGAGCACTCGGGCTTGTCCGCTCGGTGCACGTGCGCCGGCGCGGCACCGAGGTGGAACTGGGCGTCCCCCGCGCCTACCCGGCGCGGCGCGAGCTCGTCGAGGCCGTCACGCGGGCGCTCGTCGAGGCGGGCGCCCCGCAGCCGAGCGTGAGCCTCGTCGAGCTCGGCGAGGCCGAGGAGGCGGAGCTGCAGGCACGCCTCCACGAGCTCGGTGCCGGGGCGGGATCCGAGCAGGTGGCCGGCCCCGGAGCGGCGGCCGGCGGGCGCCACGGCGCCGAAGGCCCGGTGCCCCGGCCGAACCCCTTCGCCGACCGCGGCTCGGCCACCCGGGTGCTCGCCATCGGGTCGGGCAAGGGCGGCGTCGGCAAATCGAGCGTGACGGTCAACCTGGCCGTCGCCCTGGCGGCGGCGGGACACAGCGTCGGACTGCTCGACGCCGACGTCTACGGGTTCTCGGTGCCCTCGATGCTCGGGGTGAAGGAGGCGCCGACCATCCTCGGCGACGTCCTGCTGCCGGCGGTGGCGCACGGGGTGCGGTGCATCTCGATGGGTTTCTTCGTGCCCGAGGACCAGGCGGTCATCTGGCGGGGCCCCATGCTCCACAAGGCGCTCGAGCAGTTCCTGGTCGACGTGAACTGGGGGGCGCCGGAGTTCCTGCTGATCGACCTCCCGCCCGGCACCGGGGACGTCTCGCTCTCCATCGCCCAGTTCGTCCCCCGCGCCGAGCTGATCGTGGTGACCACCCCGCAGCCGGCGGCCGAACGGGTGGCCCAGCGGGCGGCCGTCCTCGCCCGCCAGCTGCGGCTGCCCTGCCGCGGGGTGATCGAGAACATGTCGTGGTTCACCGGCGACGACGGCACCCGCTACGAGCTCTTCGGAGCGGGTGGCGGCGAGCAGCTGGCCGGGGAGCTGGGCGTGCCGCTCCTCGCGAGCCTCCCGCTCCTGCCGGCGCTGCGGGCCGGCGGCGACGAAGGCGTCCCCATCACCGTGAGCGATCCCGACGGCGAGGCGTCCCTCCTGTTCCGCGGGCTCGCCGGCGCCGTGGCGGCGATGCCGCCGGTGCGCGTCTACCGATCGGAGCTCTCCGTCCGCTGAGCCGGCACCCGGCGACACCCGCCGGGTCGGATCAGTGGGAGGTCTCCGGGCTCGATTCGAGCGGCGCAGGGGGGTCGTCGAGCTCCACGGCTCGAGCCCGGCGATACAGCGACTTCGTAAGCTTCGAAGGGTGGGGACGCGACGACTGCTCGGGCGGGGCGTGAAGGAGGAGGCGGGAGCACCGGCTTCGCCGCGTGCGCTCGAGTGGGCGTCGACCATGAGCGGTCACGAGGCGCCAGAGGGGGTGCGCACGGCACATCTCGGGGCGCCGACGCTCGACGCGGCTTCGCCGTTCGGGCGACAGGACCGGGAGGCGCTCGAGGGCGAGGTGCTGTCACCGTCGGCCACGAGGTCGCGCGGCGCCGGCGACCGGGCGAAGCCAGAGGAGCCCGACGAGTGGCGGACCTGTTTCGAGCGCGACAGGGACCGGATCCTGCACTCGGCGGCCTTCCGTCGCCTGGCCGGCAAGACCCAGGTGTTCGTGTTCCCGGCCGACCACCAGCGCACGAGGCTCACCCACGCCCTCGAGGTCGCCCAGGTGGCCACGGCGATCGCACGAGCCCTGCGGCTCAACCTGGCGCTGACCGAGGCGGTCGCCCTCGGTCACGACTGCGGCCACGGCCCCGGCGGCCACGCCAGCGAGGACGCCTTCGGCCCCTTCGTCGAGGGCGGGTTCGACCACGCCGTCTGGGGGGCGGACGTCACCGCCCGGCCCCTCAACCTCTGTCGCGAGACGCTCGACGGCATCCGCAACCACTCCTGGTCGCGACCGGCGCCCGGCACTCCCGAAGGCGAGGTCGTCGCCCTCGCCGATCGCATCGCCTACACCGCCCACGACCTCGAGGACGCCGTGCACGCCGGCATCGTGGACCCGGGGCAGCTCCCCGCGAGCGTGGCGGAGCGCTGCGGCACGACCCGGGCGCGCCAGTTGCGCGCCTTCATCTCCGACGTGGTGACGACCTCCGCCGGGCACGGCCTCGTCGGCCTGAGCGCCCCCTTCGCCGAGGCGCTCGCCGACCTGAGGCGCTTCGACTACGAGCGGGTGTACCTGCGACCGGCCTCACTCGAACAGTCGAGGCGGGTGATCGAGATGCTGCGAGCCCTCGTCGACCACTACCGCAGCCACCCGGGCGAGATGCCCGCCGAGCACGGGCTCGCTGCCGCTGAGGACCCCCAGCTCGCGGCCGTCGCCTACGTGGCGGGCATGACCGACCGCTTCGCCTGCGTGCAGGCGGTCGCGCGGCTCGGCTGGACGACCGACCGCCTCCCCCGCGGCTTCGACGCAGGCTGATCTCGCTGCCTTCGGCCCCCCGGAGGGCGGCGGGCTTCCGGCCCCTCGGCGCCTTGCGGTCCCCTCGAGAGGCGGCTCCGCTGGACGTCCCCGGCCCACCCCCTACGATGCGTGCGGGCACGACGGGGTGACGGCAGGCCGCCGCGGCCGCCGGGTGGCCGGAGGTCCGGCACAACGCCCGGCCGGCACCCTCGTGGAGGGACCGCTCGGCCGGTTGCGTCTGCCCGAGCAGCCGGGTGACGGTCGCCCGGCGGGCGGGCCGGAACCTGCAGGAGGAGCGAGGGAGTGGACGTTCGGATCGGGATCATCCAGACGCCGAAGGAGCTGGACGTCGAACTGGCCGACGGCACGGACAGGGACAAGGTCCTGCAGGACGTCGAGGACGCCCTCGGCAACCCTGACGGCGTCCTCTGGCTGACCGACAAGCGCGGCCGGCGGGTGGCGGTGCCCTCCGCGCGGATCGCCTACGTCGAGGTGGGCGCAGGGGCCGACGACCGCCGCGTAGGGTTCGGGGCTCCCTGAGCCGGCCGTCTCGCATCTGGACGGCCGGGTGACCGGGCTCCTCGACCGCAAGCTGCTCTTCGTCACGGGAAAGGGCGGCACCGGGAAGACGTCGGTCGCAGCCGCCCTCGGCTGGCTCGCCGCCGAGAGCGGGCGGTCGACGCTCGTGTGCGAGGTGGAACCGAAGGGCGACCTGGCTTCGGCCTACGAGTGCGGGCCGACGCCCTTCGAGGGTCGCAAGGTCGCCCCCAGGCTGACGGCGATGTCGATGGACACCGAGGCATCCCTGCGCGAGTACCTGCGCGCCATCGTGCGGGTGCCCGTCGTCGGGCGGATCGGACCCGTGGCGAGGGCGTTCGACTTCGTCGCGACGGCGGCTCCCGGCATCAAGGAGATCCTCACCATCGGCAAGCTCTGCTACGAGGTGAGGGCGGGCCACTACGACCTCGTCGTGGTCGACGCCTCCGCCACCGGCCACGTCGTCGGCCAGCTGGCGGCCCCGACGGGGATCAACGAGCTCGTGAAGGTCGGCGTCGTCCAGGCCCAGACGCGCTGGATGCTCGACATCCTCGGAGACGCCGACAGGACGGGGGCCGTCATCGTGACCACCCCCGAGGAGATGCCGGTCAGCGAGGCCATCGACCTGGCGGGACGCCTCCGGGCCGAGACCCCGGTGCACCTGGCGGCGGTCGTGGCCAACAGGGTCCTCCCCGAGCTCTTCGCCCGCGGGGAGGAGGAGATCTTCGAGCAGCTCGGGACGCCGGCCGGCCGCCGTGAGCTGGCGCGGCGGACGAGCGGCGGAGAGACCGAGGTCACCGCTGTCCTGTCGGCCGCACGCCTCGCCGTCACGATCCGCCGCGACGGGGCCGGCCACCTCGAGCAGCTGCGCCAGTCGCTGCCCTCCGGCGTGCCGCTGCTGTATCTCCCGTACCTCTTCGGTCGCAGCCACGGCATGCGCGCCATCAGGCGGGTTGCGGCGAGCCTCGGGGAGGAGCTGTGAGCGCAGCCCGCTCGGCCACCCGCCGCGCCGCCGGGGGATCGTCCGGCGGCTCCCGGCGAGGCCCGACCGGCACCGAGCCGGAGGGCGGTGCGGAGCGCCAGCGACAGATCGAGCAGCTGCTCTCGGCCCGCGACGTCGTGGTCGCTTGCGGGCCGGGTGGCGTCGGAAAGACCACCACGGCGGCGGCGCTCGCCGCGACCACCGTGGCCCGCATCGGCGGCAAGGTGCTCGTCGTCACGGTCGACCCGGCGCGGCGCCTGGCCGACGCCCTCGGGGTCGGCGGCATCGGCAACGCGGCGAGCCGGGTGCCTCCCGAGGCGTTCGAGGAGGCGGGCGTCCGCCCGAAAGGTGAGCTCTGGGCGGCCATGCTCGACATGTCCGAGTCGTGGGACGCCCTGGTCGAGCGCCACGCCCCCGACGCCAGGACGGCTGAGCAGATCCTGACCAACCCCCTCTACCAGAACATCACCCGGCGCTTCGCCCAGGGCCACGACTACATCGCGATGGAGCGCCTCTACGAGCTGCACGAGGGCGGCGACTACGACCTCCTCGTCGTCGACACGCCACCCTCGCGCAACGCCCTCGACCTCCTCGACGCCCCGGCGCGCATGGCCGAGTTCTTCTCGTCGCGCCTGCTGCGCTGGCTGACGGTGCCCTACCGCTCGCGGCTCGTCAACATCGCCTCGCGGCCCTTCTACCAGGTGGCCGACCGGGTGCTCGGCAGCCAGCTGCTGCAAGACCTCGCCGACTTCTTCATCCTGTTCCAGACGATGCGCGACGGGTTCGTGTCGCGGGCCGAGGCCGTGAACCGGCTGCTCCGCGAGGCGAGCACCACGTTCCTGCTCGTCACCACCCTCGAAGCGGTGCCGGCCCGCGAGGCCGAGGAGATGCTCGCCGCCCTCGAGGAGAGGCGGCTCCACCTCGGCCTCCTCGTCTGCAACAAGGTGCTGCCGGCCTCTCTCTCCGACCCGGGGGCCTCGAGAGTCGCCGAGGAGCTTTCCGAGCAGGCCGAGAGCATCGCTCCGGACCTCGCCCGCCTGCTCGCCCGCTCGGTGCCCGGGGTGGCTCCCGAGACCGTGGCCACCGTGATCGACGAGGTGGCCTCGAGCTTCGCCAACTTCCGCCTCGTCGCTACCCGTGAGGCCGACCTGCTCCGCGAGCTGTCGGCGGCGCACGACGTCACGGCCACGGTCGGCTACCGGGCCGGCAGCGTGACGGATCTCACCGGGCTCCTCGCAATCGGGGCGGCCATCTGGGGCGACGAGCCGGCCGCCGAGCCCTCGGAGCTCGAGGGCGCGCCGGGCGCCGAAGGACCCGCCTCGCCGGAGCGGCCCCGACGGCCGCGCCGGGCGACCACCTCGCGCCCCGACGACGGCCCGCCGCCGCGGCGGGCCGGACGGGGCCGTGCCTCGTCCGATCGACAGGAGGAAACATGACCGACTTCGTCGATCCGGCCGTCGAGCGCTACGCCACCGAGCACAGCTCGCCCGAGCCGGACGTCCTGTCCGAGGTGGCGGCGGCGACTCGCCAGGCCCACGACGACCACTACATGATGGTCGGGCGGCTCGAGGGCGGACTCCTCGCCATGCTGGTGGCGGTCGTCCGTCCTGCGAGCGTGCTCGAGATCGGCACCTTCACCGGCTACTCGGCCCTCTCGATGGCCCACGCACTTCCCCCCGGCGGCCGCATCGTGACGTGCGAGGTCGATCCTGACCACGCGGCCGACGCCGCCCGGCACTTCGCGGCGAGCCCGCTCGGCGACCGGATCGAGCTCCGGCTCGGCCCTGCCATCGAGACGATCAGGAGCCTGCCGGGCCCCTTCGACCTCGTCTTCCTCGACGCCGACAAGCCCGGCTACGTCGACTACTACGAGGAGGTCGTGCCGAAGCTGGCGCCGTACGGCCTCCTCGTCGCCGACAACACGTTGTGGTCCGGCAGGGTCGCCGACGAGTCGGACGTCTCCGAGGCCACCCTCGCCGTCCGCCGCTTCAACGACCACGTCGCCTCCGACCCCCGTGTCCGCTGCGTGCAGCTGACGGTCCGCGACGGGGTCAGCCTCATCCGCCTGGCGGCTCCCGAGCCGGCCGCCGAGGAACCGGCACCCCGGGAGGCTGGTGGCGACGGAGAGGACGTGCCGGGCTAGTGCTCGACTACCACGTGCACCTCTGGCCGCACGCCGAGCAAGCGGACGAGGCTGACCTCGCCGTCGAGCGACTCGCCGGCTACTGCGAGCTCGCACGGGCGAGGGGAGCAGACGAGATCGCCCTCACCGAGCACTTCTTCCGCTTCCGGCGCGGGCGGGAGGTCGTGGACGGGTTCTGGGCAGCGGAGAGCCACGCGGCGCTGCGCGACTACATCGCCGGCTACTTCGACCACCACGCGACGGCCGATCTCGACCTCTACGTCGACACGATCGAGCGGGCGAAGGCTGCCGGGCTGCCGGTCGTGGCCGGCCTCGAGGTGGACTACTACCCCGGGATGATGGACAAGGTGGCGGCGCTCCTCGACGGCTACCCCTTCGACGTCCTGCTCGGCTCGGTCCACTGGCTCGGCACGTGGATGTTCGACGTCATCGGGTCCGAGCTGCAGGCCGAGCAGTGGGACGTCCGTGGGGTCGACGCCGCCTGGCGCGCCTACGCCGAGGCGCTCGAGGAGCTCGCCGCGACCGGCGCGACCGACGTCCTCGCCCATCCCGACCTCGTCAAGGTGGCGGGGCGCTTCGCCGACGCCGGCGTCGTCGCCGAGGTCGAGGAGCGCATCGCGGAAGCGGCGGCGCGGGCGGGCATGTCGGCCGAGATCTCCTCGGCCGGGCTCGGAAAGCCGGTCCACGAGCTCTACCCCTCGCCCACGCTGCTCGGCCGCTTCGCGGCGCACGGCGTGACGGTGACGACGGCGTCGGACACCCACGGCGTCGCCAACGTCGCCGCCGGCGCACCGCTGCTCCACGAGGCGGCGAGCAGGGCCGGCTACACCTCGCTCCGCGCCTTTCGGAAGAGGGCGGGGCGCGACGTCCCGCTCGGCCCGCCGCCGCCGGCCGAGACGAGGAGCGAGGCGCCGTGACGACTCCGCTGGAGCTCGCCTGGCAGAACGCCCACCTCGAGGCCGGGGCGCGCCGCCACATCGACCGGCTCATGGCGTCCTGGAACCTGCTCGCCGACCTCTGCTTCTCGGACATCCTGCTCTACGCCCCCATCGACCGGCTCGCCGGCGACCGGTCCCGCGACAGCGAGACCCACATCGTCGTCCTCGGACAGGTGCGCCCGACGACAAGCCAGACCCTCTTCGACATCGACCTCGTCGGCCAGGTCGTGGCGGCGCCTGAGCTCCCTCTCGTCGTCGAGGCGCTCCGCACCGGCGCCATCGCGGTGGGCGAGCAGCGGAGCGACTCGGGCGAGGGCCACCTCCGGCTCGAGTGCATCCCCGTCCGCTACTCGGGCCGTGTGCTGGCGGTGATGTGCAGGGTGTGGTCGCCGACGACGGCGCGGCGCCGCGGCTCGCTCGAGAAGACCTACCTCGACCTCTTCGAGCGACTGTCGCTCATGGTCACCGACGGGCTCTTCCCCTTCCCCGACGACGAGGCCCCGGGCGAGGCCGCCCCCCGGGTCGGCGACGGCGTCTTCGTCGTCGACGACCAGGGACGCATCACCTTCGCCTCCCCGAACGCCGTGAGCGCCCTGCACCGCATCGGGATCATGAGCGCCATCAACGGCTCGACCCTCGCCGCCCTCGGGCTCGAGACCACGATCATCAAGGAGGCCTACGCGAAGCGCCTCCCGGTCATCGAGGAGATCGAGCGCGGCTCGGACACGGTCCTCATGCTGCGCTGCATCCCCCTCGTTGCGCACGGCGAGGTGACCGGCGGCGCCGTGCTCGTGCGGGACGTGACCGACGTCCGCAGGCGGGACCGGCTGCTCTTGACCAAGGACGCCACCATCCGCGAGGTCCACCACCGGGTGAAGAACAACCTCCAGACGATCTCGTCGCTGCTCCGGTTGCAGGCGAGGCGCATCGAGCAGCCGGCCGGCCGGACCGCGCTCGCCGAGGCGGAACGCCGCATCAGGGCCATCGCGGTCGTCCACGAGATCCTCTCGCGCGACGCCGGCGACCAGGTGCCCTTCGACGAGATCGTGCAGGCCCTCGTCCGCATGGCGCAGGAGTCCCACGTCGGCGCCCAACCGATCGCCGTGCGCGTGGAGGGGCACCTCGGCGACATCCCGGCCGACATGGCGACGCCGCTCTCGGTCGTCATCGCCGAACTGCTCCAGAACGCCGTCGAGCACGCCTTCAAGGGGAGGGACGAGGCGCCGGGCCGCGGCGAGGCCCCCCGCATCGACCTCGCCTTTCGTCACGACGACGAGGCCTACGACGTCGTCGTGCTCGACAACGGGAGCGGGCTCCCGGACGGCTTCGACATCGAGCGGACCCGCAGCCTCGGGCTCTCCATCGTCCGCGACCTCGTGCGCTCCCAGCTCGAGGGTTCGATCACCATGACGAGCGATCGTGGCACGATGGTGCACATCGGCGTCCCCGTCGGCGGTCAGCCGCGCTGGGGGCGCTGAGCCGACAGTCTTGCGCACGGGAGGAGGGGCCGGGTTGGCTCGCCGACACACCGGTCGCAAGAAAGCGCGCCCGATCGGCGTCCTCTTGGTCGATGTCCATGGTTCGCGCTCCGCTGCCGGAGGCGGCGGGGCGAGAGTTCCGGCGCTGCCGGACGGCCCCGCACGCAGCCCCCGCCGCCAGGCGAAGGAACGCTGAGGCGGCGATGGCGAGCGAGGCAGGGCCCGAGCGCAGCACCGCCGGGCTGAGTTTCGAGGAGTTCTACGTCGAGCGATTCGACAAGCTCGTCCGCCTCGCCTTCGTGCTCACCGGGTCGAAGGAGGTCGCCGAAGACCTCGTCCAGGACTCCTTCGTGCGCCTGCACGCCCACTTCGCCCGCCTCGAGACCCCGGACCGCTACGCCCGCCAGGCGGTCGTCAACGCCTGCCGGTCCCACTTCCGCTCGAAGGGGAGGGAGCGGGACAAGCGTCCACTGCTCTACGTGGTCGACGGGTCGAGCGACCCCACTCCGAGCGGCGAGCTGGCCGACGTGCTGCTCACGCTCCCGTACCGGCAGCGGGCGGCCGTCGTGCTGCGCTTTTACGCCGACATGAGCGAGGCGGAGATCGCCGAGGTGCTCGGGTGCCGGCCGGGCACCGTCGGCTCTCTCATCCACCGGGGCCTCGAGCGGCTCCGCAAGGTGGTGGAGCCGTGACCCTCGAGAGCGACCTTCGTCGCGATCTGCAGGCCCGTGCCGCCGTCGTCCGGACGGCTCCGGACCTCGACGACCTCGCCGGCCGCCTCCGGCGGGCGGCGGCGAGGGCCGAGCGCCGCGACCGCCGCGTCGTGGGCGCGGCGGTGACCGCCCTCGCCCTTGCCGTCGGGGGCCTCGCCGGCGCCCTCGCCACCCGCCCGACCGTCTCGCCGACCGAGGTGCAGGGTGCACGCGGCGTGCTCGGGCAGGGCACCACGGCAAGCGCCCGCCATCCCCGCTCGACCGAGGCGCCGAGGCGGCCGGCGGCGGCGGCCCCCCGGGTGCTCCGGCTCTCGGCCGGCGGGGTGACCGTCCTTCTGACCGAGCGGGCGCTGCCGGGTCCCGTCGCGGTGGGGACCCAGTGGTCGCCGGTCGTCTCCTGCAACACGGCCGACCTCGTCACCACGACAGCGGGGCGGTCCGGCGCCTTCGCCGAGAGCACCGGGGTGGTCGGCCTGCCGGCGCTGGCGCCGTCCGGGCTGGAGGTCGTCGACTCGGGCGACCTGCCGACCTCGACCGGAGCGGAGGTGTGGTGGCTCACCGTCGCGACCGGGTCCTCGGTCGCCAGGGTGGCCGCGCAGGGTCCCGGCGGCCAGGTGGCGGCGGCTCGGCCGAGCGGCGGCCTCGCCATCCTCGCCGGGGTCGAGGCGACCGGGGTGACGGGCCCGAGGGAGATCAGCGCCGTCGCCGAGGACGGACAAGGCCGGTCCCTCGCCTCGCTCGGGGTGCTCATCGGCTCGGGGCCGAAGGTCGTCGGCGAGCAGGCGACGGCCTCCCCGCCCGCCTCGGGGGCCTCGGCCTGCGCCGGGCTCCGCTTCCCGTCGAAGGCGTCCTCGGCGGCAGCGAGCCAGCCAGGCGACCTCCGCCTTGCCGCGGCTGCCGTCGTCGCCTCCTACGAGGAGGCCTTCTCGGTGGGGACCGCGGCGGCGGCTTCCTCAGCGGGCGCGGGCCTCCCGGCCGTGACCGTGAGCGAGGTCTCGTTCCTCTCGGCGACGAGGGCCGACGTGGTCTACCGGGTCCCCGGCGGCCTCTGGCTCACCGGGCTCGCCGACCTTGGCACGGGCGGCCACTGGGTGATCGACGCGGCGAGCGTGTGCGGGAGCGGCAGCCCGGCCGCCGGGACCCTCACCTGCCCCAGCTGACCCCTCAGGCGCTGCGGCGCCTCCGGGCGGCGAGCCATGCCTTGCGGAGCTTGCGGCGCTCCTCCTCCGAGGTGCCCCCCCACACGCCCGACTCCTGGTTCGTGGCGAGCGCGAACTCGAGACAGGGTTCGCGCACCTCGCACGACAGGCAGACGGCCCGCGCGGCCTCGATCTGGTCGACGGCGGGCCCGGTCGTCCCCACCGGGAAGAAGAGATCCGGGTCGGTGTCCCGGCACGCCGCGCTCTTTCGCCAGTCGTCGGTGTCCCACTCGATCGAGCGGGTCCAGGTCAGAGCCACCCTGCCTCCTCGTCAGTGCTGCTGCGATGCGACGGCCCGGCCGATCCGATCTTCGTGAACTTCGTCACAAGCTAGCCCACACGACAACCGCTCGAGAGGTGGAACGGACGCCGGGCGAGGATCGGCGAGCGGCGCGAACTATAGGACCGTGCCACGACGCCTGCAAGCATGTGCTCACGAGCACGAAGCGACAGTTCCCCCCGGCGCCGCGCCCTAAACCATGAACGTGCCGCACGAACGCGTCGCCGTCATCGCCCACCGGGGGAGCACCGGGCGGCATGCCGAGAACACTACGGGTGCGTTCGCGGACGCCGTCCACCTTGGAGCCGACGGCGTCGAGCTGGACGTCCGGCAGAGCCGGGACGGTCACCTGGTCGTCCACCACGACCCGGTCCTGCCCGACGGCCGGGTGGTGGGCGAGACGGAGCGGGGCGCCCTGCCGGCGCACGTGCCCCTCCTCGAGGAGGCCCTCGACGCCTGCGGCCGCCTCCTCGTGAACGTGGAGGTGAAGAGCCACCCGGCCGAGAGGGGTTTCGTGGCGGGGGAGACGACCGCCCGCAAGACCGCGAGGCTGCTCGCCGAGCGAGCGCGGCGCGGGCTCGGCGGCAAGATCGTGCTCTCGTCGTTCTCGGTGGAGGCGCTGCGGGCGGCGTGCGAGGAGCTGCCGGGACGTGACGACCGTGGGCTCGAGATCGCCCTTCTCGTCTCTTGGAGGACGCCGCGGGCCGTCGCCGCCCTCGACGCGGTGCTCGCGCAGGGTTGGGACTCGCTCCACCCGCACTTCGCCCTCGTCGACGAAGGGCTGGCCTCGCGCGCCGCCGAGACGGGCACGTCGCTTCGCGCCTGGACGGTCGACGACCCGAGCCACGTGGCCCGGCTCGCCGGCCTGGAGGTCGACGCCGTCATCACCAACGACGTCGCCATGGCTCGGGCGGCGCTCCGGCCGAGCTGACCGGTGCGGGAGGGGGCCTTGCGGCCAGTTGGTCAGGAGACTGTCCTTTCGGGAACAATCGAGCCATGAACGTCGCGGTCTGTGTGAAGCAGATTCCTGATCCGGCGGGCGAGCTCTCGCTCGACCCGAGCACGCACGCCCTCGTCCGGGAGGGCAAGCTCATCCTCGACGACTCCGACGCCTACGGCGTGGAGATGGCGCTCCAGCTGGCAGAGTCGGCCGGCGGGGGCGACGTCGTGCTCATCTCGATGGCCCCGAACGGCGAGACGAGCGGGCTGCGCACGGCCCTTGCCATGGGGGCGGCGAGCGCCGTGCTCGTCTCGGACCCGGCGCTCGCCGGCTCCGACGCCCTCGGCACCGCCAAGGTGCTGGCCGCCGCCGTCCGGCGGGTCCAGCCCGAGCTCCTCATCGCCGCCACCGAGTCGACCGACGGCTACACCGGCACCACCCCGGTCCAGCTGGCCGAGCTGCTCGGGTGGCCGGCCGTCTCGTTCGCGAAGCACGTCGAGCTCGCCGACGGCACGCTCAAGGTGCAGCGCCAGACCGAGGCCGGCTACGACGAGGTGACCTGCCCGCTCCCCGCCGTCGTCACCGTGACGGCGGGCGTCGTCGAGCCGAGGTACCCCTCGTTCAAGGGCATCATGGCCGCCCGCTCGAAGACGGTCGAGGAGCTCAGCCTCTCGGACCTCGGGATCGAGCCGTCCGAGGTCGGCTGGGGCGGCGCGCGCCAGGAGGTCGTCTCGGTCGCCCCGGCCGAGGAGCGCAAGGCGGGGGAGATCGTCGTCGACGAGGGGGACGCCCACGAGCGGGTGGTGGCGTTCCTCGAGCAGATCAAGGTCCTGTAGGAGGAAGAGCGTGAACAAGATCTGGATCCTCGCCGAGCAGCAGGACGGCGCCCCGATCGGCACGGTCCTCGAGCTGGTCACGGCCGCTCGGGGCCTCGCCGAGACGGTCGAGGCCGTCGCCTACGGCCCCGGCGCCGCCGACACGGCCGGCCCGCTCGGTGAGCACGGTGTGAGCAAGGTCTTCGCCGCCGGCGATCTCGGCGACTCCCTCCCCGGCCCCCGCGTGGCGGCCGCCATCGCCGCCCTCGCCGAGTCCGAGGGGGCCCCCGACGCCGTCCTCATCGGCGCCACCTACGACGGCCGCGACGTGGCCGCCCGGCTGTCGGCCCGCCTTGACAGGCCGGTCCTCACGAACATCGTCGGCCTCGAGGCCGACGGCGACGCCCTCGTCACCGAGCACGCCATCTTCGGAGGCACCCAGGTGCTGAAGGCCCGCTTGTCGGGGGAGGGCCCGGGGATCTTCGTCGTACGGGCGAAGTCGTTCGCAGCCGAGCCGTCGGGAGGCGGCCCGGCCGAGGTCGCCACCCTCGAGCTGCCCGCCACCGGCGAGACCGACGCCGCCAAGGTGGTGGACCGCCACGTCGAGGAGCGGGAAGGCCCCCAGCTCGACGAGGCCGAGGTCGTGGTCTCAGGCGGGCGCGGGCTCGGGGCGGCGGAGCACTACGCCCTCGTCGAGGAGCTCGCCAAGCTGCTGAAGGGTGCGGCCGGGGCGTCGAGGGCCATCGTCGACGCCGGCTGGGTGCCCTACTCCCACCAGGTCGGCCAGACGGGCAAGACCGTGAAGCCGACGGTCTACATCGCCTGCGGCATCTCGGGCGCCACCCAGCACATGGTCGGCATGAAGGGGGCGAAGAACATCATCGCCATCAACAAGGACGCCGACGCCCCCATCTTCTCCATCGCAGACCTCGGCGTGGTCGGGGACGTCCACAAGGTCCTCCCGAAGCTCATCGAGGCGGTGAAGGCGCACCCGTAAGCCACCCTTTCCACCCGTCGGCCCACCGGGGCTGCCGGCGGGCGCTTGTCGAGCGGACCGTCTCGCTTCGGAAGCGCCGGTGCCTGCAAGGTCCCGGGCGGCGCCGTCGTCTGATGAGCGGTGCCCCCCGCCCGCCGTCCCGCGCGAGCCGTCCGACGCCCGTCGCCGGGATGGGTCGCGGTGGCTGTCTCCTTCGGGAGGTGTCCCGTCCCGCTAGGTAGGGTTCGGGAGTCGGCGCGCACGGGGCACGCCAGCTAAAGGCCTTCCATTGCTCTTCCCCACCATCGACTTCGCGATCTTCTTCGGGATCGTCTTCGTCCTGAATTGGCTGCTCGCGCCGTTCCCGCGGCGATGGAAGGTCTTCATCATCGTGGCGAGCTACGTCTTCTACGCCTGGTGGGACTGGCGCTTCATCTTCCTTCTCGCCGCCTCGACCGTGGCGACGACGCTCGGCGGGATCCTCGTCCACCGCGCCCGCCAGCTCCCCGAGCGGCCGCGCCGCCGCCTCGCCGGGCGGTGGAGGGCGCCGACGCTGAGGGGGCTCACCGGCGCCCGCATCTGGCTCACGGCGACCGTCGTGGTCGAGCTCGGCCTGCTCGCGTGGTTCAAGTACTACGGCTTCCTCGCCGTCTCGGTGGACAACGCCTTCCACCATCTCGGGTTGTCGCCGCCCATGCCGTTGCTCAGCGTCACGCTGCCGGTCGGCATCTCGTTCTTCACCTTCATGGGGCTGTCGTACGTCATCGACATCTACCGCGGCCAGATCGAGCCGTCGTCCCCCCTCGACGTGGCGGTCTTCGTGTGCTTCTTCCCCCACCTCGTCGCCGGGCCGATCGTGCGGGGCGCCGAGCTGCTCCCCCAGATCGAGCGCTCGCAGCGGCGCAACCCGCGCAACATCGACTTCCCGCGGGCCGCCTACCTCATCTTCGCCGGCCTGTTCAAGAAGGTCGTGCTCTCGAGCTACGTGTCCTCGACCATCGTCGACCCGGTGTTCGGCAACCCCAACCTGCACTCGGCCCCGGAGATCCTGTTCGCCATCTGGGGGTACGCCGTCCAGATCTACTGCGACTTCAGCGGGTACACGGACATCGCCATCGGGTGCGCGCTGTTGCTCGGGTTTCGCTTCCCGGAGAACTTCAACGCCCCCTACACCGCCCGCTCGCTCCAGGACTTCTGGCGCCGCTGGCACATGACCCTGTCGTTCTGGCTGCGCGACTACCTCTACATCCCCCTCGGCGGCAGCCAGACCGGCGGCAAGCGCTGGAAGCTCTACCGCAACCTCATGCTCACGATGGTGCTCGGCGGCCTGTGGCACGGAGCGGCCTGGACCTTCGTCGTCTGGGGCGCCCTGCACGGGCTCGGGCAGTGCGTCGGCCACTACCGCCGCCAGCGCCGGGTCGCCGCCGGCCTGCCGGCCCAGAGCGACCAGCCCCTCGCGGTGGCGTGGCAGCGCTTCGCCACCTTCCAGTACGTCTGCCTCGGGTGGGTCTTCTTCCGGGCGACCTCCTTCGGCAACGCCTGGACGATCCTCGAGCGGCTGTTCACGACCTGGGGGCAGTCCGCCCCGCTCGTGCGCTTCCCGGTTCTCGCCGCCATCGCCGTCGGCATCGGGATCCAGTACGTGCCGCGCGATGTCTCCGTCCGGCTGCAGGAGGCCTTCTCACGGCTCGGGCCCGTGCTGCAGGGCACCTCGCTCGCCGCAATCCTGCTCGTGATCACGACGATGGGGCCGCCTGGCGTCGCCCCGTTCATCTACTTCCGCTTCTGATGCCGGCTGACCGACCATGACCGACTCGCCACCACCGCCGCCCCCTCCGCGCCGAGGCGGCCGGCCCTACCCGCCGCCGCCCTCGCGGCAGTCGGCCGCCCGCTGGGCCGCCAGCCATCCCGAAGTGGCGGAGCGGGCGTCACGTTCGCGGGCCGACGAGGCCGGCGCCGGGCGGCGGGCGAGGCCGGCCGAGGGGGTGCGGGAGCCGAGGCGGGGCAACGGGGCGGTCCGCCAGGCGCTCGCCGGGCGGCCACCGCTGCGCCAGCGGCGCGAGCGTCACGAGCCCGAGGGCGGCCGCGTCGACCGCCAGCTGTTCCGCGAGCCGAGCGGGAGGACGGCCTCGGCCGGGCGGATCCTCGGGGTGGGCCTGCTCTGTTTCGCCCTCTGGACGATCTTCGACGCCAACCAGCTCTACCACTCCGCCCTCGCCTCTCCGGAGGGCACGAGGCGGACCGCGGCGGTGACGCTCCTGCGGCCGCTCGCCGCCGTGTCGAACGCCGTCGGGCTGTCGGGCCTCGTCAACTGGGGCGACCAGGCGCTCGGTCGCTCCAACGGGACGCCGGGCGGGTACGTCACCGTGAGGACGCCGCACGTGTCCCTCGGCGCGAGCGGACCGATGACGGTCGGCCCGAACGGGCTGTCGGCGCTGCCGCACTTCCCCGGCCACGGAGTGAAGGTGGTGTCGCCTGGAGGGCCGCCGGCGAACCTGCCGCCGCTCGCCCAACCCACGATGGCGCGTCCGCTCACGATCCTCGACATCGGCGACTCGATCGGCGAGGACCTCGGCTTCGGCCTCGGCGACGTCTTCGGCTCGGACCCCTACGTGCGGGTCGTCCAGAAGGGGGTCGAGTCGACCGGGCTCGCCCGGCCCGACTACTACAACTGGCCCGCCCAGCTCGAGTCGCAGCTCCGCCACTACCACCCAGCGGCCGTCGTCGTCATGATGGGGGCGAACGACGACCAGGCGCTCAACCAGAACGGGACGTTCCTCTCGGCCGGCTCGGCCGCCTGGGCCTCCGCCTACCGGAGCCGGGTACAGCTCATCATCGAGGAGGCGCTGGCGGCTCACGCCCGCGTCGTGTGGGTGGGGCTGCCGCCGATGGCCGGGACCAACGTCAACTCCGCATTCGCCGCCATGGTGAACTCCATCTTCCAGTCGGTCTGCTCGTCGCTCCCCGGCGTCACCTACGTGCCCTCGTGGAACCTCCTCGCCAACCGGCGCGGCGGCTTCACGATCTACAAGACCATCAACGGCAGCGTCGACCAGATCCGGTCGGCCGACGGCGTGCACCTCTACCCGGCCGGCTACGACCTGCTCGCCCATGCCCTCGTGCAGCCGATGGAGCAGGCCTGGCACATCGACCTGCACGTGAGCTAGCGACCGGGCGCTCTCACTCCTTGGCGGCGAGCCTTCGGCGCGCCTCCTCGATCTCGGCCTCGGCCTCGGACCGCCCGACCCAGGTGGCGCCCTCGACGGACTTGCCGGGCTCGATGTCCTTGTACACCTCGAAGAAGTGCTGGATCTCGAGACGGTCGAACTCGGGGAGGTGGCGGAGGTCCTGCAGGTGCTCGAGGCGGGGATCGTGGTCGGGCACCGTGATCACCTTGTCGTCGGGGCCCTTCTCGTCGGTCATGCGGAACATGCCGATCGCCCTCGCCCGGACGACACAGCCCGGGAAGGTCGGCTCCTCGACGAGCACGAGGGCGTCGAGCGGATCGCCGTCGAGACCGAGGGTCCCGTCGATGAAGCCGTAGTCGGCCGGGTACCTGGTCGAGGTGAAGAGCATCCGGTCGAGGTAGATCCGCCCGGTCGCGTGGTCCATCTCGTACTTGTTGCGTTGACCCTTCGGGATCTCGACGACGACCTCGAGGTGCACGGCGGGCACGCTATCGGTCCCGGTCGGCCGCTGCGAGGAGGAGCCGGGCGAGCTCTGCGCAGAGCCGGGGCGCCCCGGCGACGATCGTGGCGGCTCCGGGGACGATCCCGTCGAGCCACTCGACACTGCCGCCCGCCTCGCGTACGACGAGGGCCGCCGCCGCGCTGTCCCAGGGCTGGAGCCCGGCTTCGTAGAAGCCGTCGAGCCGCCCCGCCGCCACGAAGCAGAGGTCGAGGGCGGCCGCGCCCGCTCGCCGGACGTCGCGCACGGCGGGGAGGACGGTCGTGAGGAGCCGCGCCTGGAGGGCCCGCCGCTCCGCTCCGTAGGCGAAACCCGTCCCGATGAGCGCCTCCACGAGCTCGGGCCCCGGACCGACCTCGAGGCGCTCGTCGCCGAGCCAGGCGCCGCCGCCTCTCAACGCACGGAAGGTCTCGCCCCGGAGGGGGTCGTGGACCACGCCGACGAGCGCCCCCCGCTCGTCCTCACAGGCGATCGAGACCGCGAAGGCCGGGAAGCCGTAGAGGAAGTTGGTCGTCCCGTCGAGCGGGTCGACCACCCATCGAAGCCCGCTCGAGCCGGGCTTCGTCCCGCTCTCCTCGGCGAGCACGCCGTCCTCCGGCCTCGCCACGGCGAGCCGTTCGAGGATGAGGCGTTCGCTCGCCTGGTCGGCGGCCGTCACGAGATCGGTCCGGGAGGTCTTGGTCGTCGCCGTGGCCGCCAGCTCGAGGCGGCCCGCACGCCCGTGGAGGTGGCGGAGCACCTCGTCGCCCGCCGCGCGGGCGAGCGACAGCGTGAGCTCGAGGAGGTCGCTGGCGGCGGGCTGCTCGCTCGGCCCGCTCACCGCCGCTCCCCGGGACGGCCGCCACGCGCCGCGGCCGGGGCGGGGCTCGAGCGGGCGAGCTGGGTGAGGCGGGCGACGGCCACTTCCATGACGAGCTCGGGGGGCCAGGCGACCCTGCCGCGCAGGTCGATGTCGGCCTCGGCGAGGACCTCGATCGCCCGGGCGACCCGGTCGTGCCCGAGGCGGCGTCCCTGCTCGAGCACCTTGCGGGCCGGGAAGGGCGACATCTTGAGCACGGCCGCCGCCTCGTCGGCGCTGCGCACCTCGGAGCCGTCGAGCCGCAACATCCCCGAGAAGTGGCGGTGGAGCGTCCCCATCACCTGGAGGGGGTGGCGGCCGCCGGCGCCGAGCATGCGGTGGAGTGCCTCGAGGGCAGGCGCCCAGTCGCCCTTGTCGATGGCGTCCGTGAGGTCCCAGGGCGGCACCCCGCCGCTCTCTCCGAGGAAGGGCTCGAGGTGGTGGGCGTCCACCCGGGCGCCCTCGCCGTAGGCCGCCTCGAGCATGTCGAGGAGCGAGGAGAGGCGGGCGACGTCCTCGCCGAGGTGCTCGGCGAGCCGCCGGGAGGCGTCGGCGCTGAAGCGCAGGGAGGAGGCGCCGATCCGGGACGCCAGCCAGTCCGAGCGGGCGCGGCCCTGGCCGGGCGAGGTGTCGATCACCCGGCCCGAGGTCTTGGCCGCCTTCTGCAGGCTCTGCGGCACGCGGCCGACCGCCACGAGGACGAGCACGTTGCCCTCGACGGGATCCGCCAGCCGGGCGGCCAGCTCGGCGCCCTGAGCGGCGACGAGCCGTTCGGCGCCCCGCAGGACGACCACGCGCCGGTCGGCGAGGAACGGGGGAGTGGAGAGCGCGTCGAGGACCGGGGCGAGGTCGACCGGCTCGTCGGACGAGGCGTCGCCGCCGAGCTCCTCGACCGGCACGAAACCGGAGACGGCGGTGAGATCGGCGAGCAAGCGGCCGACGGCCTCGCTCACGAGCGAGGGGTCGTCACCGGTGACGAGGCAGACGGCCGGAAGGGCGTCAGGCTGCCCGGGCACCGCTTGCCTCGAGGATGGCCGCCATGACGTCGCGGACCCGGACGGTGCCCGCCACGTCGTGCACCCTGAGGATGCGGCACCCGGCCGCGATCCCGAGGCTCGCCGCCGCCAGCGAGGCGTTCCTCCGCTCGCCGACCTCGAGCCCGAGGAGGTCGCCGAGGAACCGCTTGTTGGAGGCCGAGAGGAGGACAGGGTGCCCGAGCGCCGCCAGGCGGCCGGACGCCCGCAGCAAGGTGACGGACTGCTCGGCGGACTTCCCGAGGTCGAGGCCGGCGTCGAGGATCACCCGCCCGGGCGGGAGGCCGGCCCGGGCGGCTCGCCCTGCCAGCTCGACGAGGCGTCCGCAGACGTCGCCGACGAGATCGGTGTAGACGGGCTCGGGGTCGGGGACCCGCGGCGCGAGCCGGATGTGGGTGGCGACCACGCTCGCGCCGGCCTCGGCGGCGGCCGGCAGGTATGCGGGGTCGGCGAAACCGCTGATGTCGTTGCCGACGACGGCGCCGGCCCGGAAGGCTTCGCGGGCGACCGCCGCCCGCCAGGTGTCGACCGAGACCGGGACGTCGAAGCGCTCCCGCACCGCCTCGACCGCAGGGACGACCCGGTCGAGCTCCTCCTCGAGCGACACCTCCGGGCCGGGGCCCGCCTTCACCCCGCCGATGTCGAGCAGGTCTGCCCCGTCGGTGACGGCCGCTTCGACGTGCTCGAGGAACCGGTCGAAGGCGAAGTAGCTCCCCTGGTCGAAGAAGGAGTCGGGCGTGCGGTTGCAGATGGCCATGACGAGGGCCCGCTCCGCGACGTCGAACGTGAGAGGGCCGAGGGCGACCGAGCGGGCGGTCACGGCGGGCGGCTCAGAAGAGCTTGGAGGCGAGCGCCCTGCGGAAGTGATCCCGCCGGGGGTCGTCCGCGGGCATCGTCTCAAGGAGGTCGACGATCTCCTGGCGGGCGTCGTCGTCTCCCGGGACTCGGGCGAGAAGGGCCGTGAGGCGGTCCTCGATGCCGTCGGCGCCGGCGTCCGCCGCAGCCACACCGGGCGAGTGTGCGAGGCGGGCGATGGCGGCGATGCGGCGGGTGTCGGCCGATTCGGGAACCCTGGCGAGAAGGGAGAGGGCCTCGTCGCTCTCGCCACGTCCGGCGAGCAGCTCGGCGAGCGCCACGACGGCGCCCTCGTGGGCGGGCTCGAGCTCGACGGCCTTGCGGAGCGAGGCCTCGTCGCCCGCCGCCACGAGCCGGTCCGCCTCGCTCGGCTCGACGACGAGCCGGTCCACGAACTCCTGGACGGACCGCTCCGGGAGGGCGCCGATGAAGCGGTCGACCACCTGGCGGTTGGCGATGGCGAAGACGGCCGGGATCGACTGCACCTGGAAGGTCGTCGCCACGCGCGGGTTGCTGTCGACGTCGACCTTGGTGAGCGCCACCTTGCCGCCCGTGGCGTCGACCACCCGCTCGAGGATCGGGCCGAGCGTCCGGCACGGTCCGCACCACTCGGCCCACAGGTCGACCACGACGGGCACGCTCTCGGAGCGGGCGAGCACCTCGGTCTCGAAGGTGTCGTCGGTGACGTCGACGGCCGGCACGTGAGGGAGAGTACCGCCGGCGCACCGGCGCCGGCCCTGTCGCGCGTGGGCTCAAGCCACGAAGTACTTGGCCTTCGGGTGGTGGCAGACGATCGCGAGCGTCGTCTGTTCGGGATGCAGCTGGAACTCCTCCGACGTGCTCACGCCGATGCGGCCGGCCTCGAGGAGGTCGACGACCTTGGCGTTGTCCTCGAGGTCGGGACAGGCGGGGTAGCCGAAGGAGTAGCGACCGCCGCGGTGCTGCTGGCGGAACAGCCCGGTGAGGGTGGGGGCGTCCTCACCGGCGAAGCCCCACTCCTCGCGGATGCGCCGGTGCCACAGCTCGGCGAGGGCCTCGGTCATCTCGACGCTCAGCCCGTGCAGGCTCACGTAGTCGAGGTACCGGTTCTCGGCGAAGAGCTCGGCGGTGCGCTTGGAGGCCGCGGCGCCCATCGTCACCACCTGGAAGGCGACGTAGTCCTTCTCGCCGGACGCCGCCGGCCTGAAGAAGTCGGCGATGCACAGGTACGGTTCCTTGCGCTGGCGGGGGAAGGTGAAGCGGGCCTTCTCGCCCGAGCGCGACTCGTCCTCGTAGACGACGAGGTCGTTGCCGTCGGAGTTGGCGGCGAAGTAGCCCCAGACGACGGAGGGCACGAGGACGCCCTCGGCCTTCGCCTCGTCGAGGCGGGCGCGCAGCTCGGCGCGGACGCGCTCTTTGAAGTCGGCGTCGTTCTCACCCTCGAGTGGGCGGTAGCCCCACTGGTTGCGGAAGAGGGCGGTTTCGTTCAGGTAGGAGACGACGTCGTCGAGAGGGAGCCCCTTCGCGACCCGGGTGCCGAGGAAGGGGGGGACGAAGACCTCGTTGTCCGTCTCGACCTCAGGCGAGCGATCCGGCAGGGTCGAGGGATCGACCTCCGCCAGCTGCTCGCTGTTGCGTTTGGGCAGGACCCGGCCCGACCGCTCCGTCCCGAAGAGCGGGTCGTCGACGCCGCTCTTCTTGATCTCCATGAGGCGGTCGAGGACGTGGAGGCCCTCGAAGGCGTCCTTGCCGTAGAAGACCTTGCCCTCGTAGACGTCGCGCAGGTCCTTCTCGACGTAGGTCCGCGTGAGCGCCGCACCACCGAGGATGACCGGGAGGGCCGAACGTCCGAGGCGGTTCAGCTCCTCGAGGTTCTCCCGCATCACGAGGGTCGACTTGACGAGGAGCCCGCTCATGCCGATGACGTCGGCCCCCATCTCGTCGGCCTTGGCGACCATCTCGGAGATCGGCACCTTGATGCCGAGGTTGGCCACCTCGTAGCCGTTGTTCGTGAGGATGATGTCGACGAGGTTCTTTCCGATGTCGTGCACGTCGCCCTTCACGGTGGCGAGCACGACCTTGCCGCGGCCGCCGGCGTCGGACTTCTCCATGTGCGGCTCGAGGTGGGCGACCGAGGCCTTCATCGTCTCGGCCGACTGGAGCACGAAGGGGAGCTGCATCTTGCCCGAGCCGAAGAGGTCGCCGACCGTCTTCATGCCGGCGAGCAGCATGTCGTTCACGATGTCGAGGGCGGGGTGACCGGCCTCGAGCGCTTCGTCGAGCTCCTCCTCGAGCCCGTTGCGGTCCCCGTCGACGATGCGCTGGGCGAGCCGCCGCTCGATCGGCCAGTCGCTGCGGTCCTCGCGCTCGGTGGCGGCGGCGCCTCCCTTCTCGTCGAAGAAGGCGATGAGCTCGGCGAGGGGGTCGTAGCCGTCCCGGCGCCGGTCGTAGACGAGGTCGAGGCACAGCTCGCGCTCGCGCTCACCGATCTTGTGGAAGGCCTGGATGCGCCCGGCGTGCACGATGGCTGCGTCGAGCCCGGCGTCGATGCACTCGGCGAGGAAGACCGAGTTGAGGACCTGGCGTGCGGCGGGGGCGAGCCCGAAGGAGACGTTCGAGAGGCCGATCACCGTGTGCGTGCCGGGCAGCTCTGTCTTGATGCGCCGGATCGCCTCGATGGTCTCGATCCCGTCGCGGCGCGACTCCTCCATGCCGGTCGAGAGCGGCAGGGCGAGCGGGTCGAAGAGGAGGTCCTCCGGCTTGAGTCCGTAGCGGCCGACGGCGCGGTCGTGGATGGCCGTGGCGGCCCGGAGCTTCCAGTCGGCGGTGCGCGCCTGGCCTTCCTCGTCGATGCAGGTGCAGATGACCGCCGCCCCGTACTGCTTGGCGAGGCTGAGGAAGCGGTCGAGACGGGTCCCCGGTGCGTCGCCGTCCTCGAGGTTGACCGAGTTGAGGACGGCGCGGCCGCCGATGCGCTGGAGGGCGGTCTCGACGACGGCGGGCTCGGTCGAGTCGATGACGAGAGGGATGGTCGACTGGGTGGCGAAGCGGGAGGACACCTCGGTCATGTCGGCCACGCCGTCGGCGCCCGTGTAGTCGACGCAGACGTCGAGGAGGTGGGCGCCCTCGCGGATCTGGTCCTTCGCCATCGCGACGGTCGTGTCCCAGTCCCCCGACAGCATGGCCTCGCGGAACTTCTTCGAGCCGTTGGCGTTCGTGCGCTCGCCGATCACGAGGAACGAGGCGTCCTGCTCGAAGGGGACGTGGGTGTAGAGGGAGGCCGCCCCCGGCTCGTGGACGGGGCTGCGCTCGGCGGCGACCATGCCGAAGCAGGCGTCGACCACGTGCCTCAGGTGCTCGGGGGTGGTCCCGCAACAGCCGCCGACCACGTTCACCCCGAGCTCCTCGACGAAGGACTTGAGGTGTGTGGCAAGCGCCTCGGGCGTGAGGTCGTAGTGCATCTTGCCGTCGACGACCGAGGGGAGCCCGGCGTTGGGGAGCGCCGAGACCGGGGTGAGGGCGTGCTCGCTCAGGTAGCGGAGGGACTCGTGCATCTCGACCGGACCGGTCGCGCAGTTGAGGCCGACGACGTCGGGGCCCATCGCCTCGAGCGAGGCGAGGGCGGCGTTCACCTCGGTGCCGAGGAGCATGCGGCCGGTGAGCTCGATCGTCACCTGCACCTGGAGGGGAACCGTCCGGCCGGTGGCCTGCATGGCCCGGCGGGCGGCCTGGATCGCAGCCTTCGCCTGCAAGGTGTCGTAGACGGTCTCGATCAAAAGGAGGTCGGCGCCGCCCTCGAGGAGGCCGCGGGCGAGCACCTCGTAGGCGTCGCGCAGGTCGGCGAAGGGGATCTGGCCGAGCGTGGGGAGCTTCGTGCCCGGGCCCATCGAGCCGGCGACGAAACGCCGCCTGTCGGGCGTCGAGAAGTCGTGGGCGACCTCCCTCGCGAGCTCGGCCGACCGCCGGGCGAGCTCCTCGGCCCGGTCGGCCAGCTGGTACTCGGCGAGGACGACCGGGAAGGCGCCGAAGGAGTCCGTCTCCACCACGTCGACACCGACCTCGAGGAAGGAGCGGTGGAGCTCCTTCACGACGTCGGGGCGGGTGACGACGAGCATCTCGTTGCAGCCCTCGTAGACCTCGCCGCCGAAGTCGTGCGAGTCGAGGTCGCGAAGCTGCAGGTTCGTCCCGGTGGCGCCGTCGAAGATGACGACGCGCTCACGGACGAGATCGAGATACCCGGCGGCCACCACGACAGACTAATGACCGCAGGGACAGGGCTTTCGGGACCTCGTCGCGGTCAGGGAGCCTCACGTACAGTCGACCCGGTGCGGATCCTCGCCCTCCACCGGACGTACGAGCGCAGCTGCACGGCGTGCGGCGAGACCTGGCTGCTGTCCCGGCGCCAGGCGCAGTTCCGGCCGAGCCCGTGGGCCGGCGGCTTCAATCCAGGAAGGGCGGGCGGGCTCGGGACCGAGAGCCCGCTCGCGGACAGCTCGATGACGGCGGGCTCCGCGGCGATGGAGGCGGAGCTCGACGTGGCCGACTCGCTGAGGAGGTGCCCGGCCTGCGGCTCGTACCGGTTCTCGGAGCGGCCGGTGACACGCCGGCACCCGGCCGACCCACCGAAGGGCACCTCCCGCTCGTAGTCCCGGCGCTCAGGCTCGGCGGCGCGTTCGGGCTTCGACCGCCGCCCACTCGGCGCACTCCGCCGCCACCTGCTGCTCGAAGCCCCAGCGCACGAGCTGCTGTTCGGCCGAGGATCGGTCGTCGCCGTAGGACACGAGGCTGAGGGCGAGCTCCCTTCCCTGCGCCCGGAGCCGCGCGTTCACGCCGCCCCGCCGCAAGGCCTCCTCGGCCTCGCGCTCGTGCTCGTCGCGCAGCGAGTCGGGCAGGCGGCGGAGGTGGCGGCGGGCGAGCGGCGGGAGCTTGCGGCGGACGGCGAGGGCGGTCGGCCGCCACTCGGCCATCTGGAAGTCGACGCACCGCTTGACGGTGCGGGCGAACGGGGAGTTCGGGCCGAGTCGTTCGCCGATGCCGAGCGAGCGGGCCAGCTGCTCGACGTCGACCTCGACGCCGGCGGGTGACTCCTCGAGGTAGGCGGCGAACCGCCTCAACAGCCACGTCGTCGAGGGCCCGAGCACGGGCAACCAGTACTGCTCGGCGTAGCGCGAGCGGGGGTCGAAGCCGACCTCGTCCACGACGGGGTCGAGCCAGGGTTCGACGACGAGGGCGCCGAGCGCCGGGGCTTCGCAGGGGAGTGCGCCCGTGGCGGGCTGCGCCGAGAGGGTGTCGCTGTGCAGCAGGGTGGTCATGGACGAAGCCTGGCTGCCCGGGCGGTGTCTTGTCAATGTCTTTCATGCATTTCGTGTAGCTGCCCGGGTGACCGGCCGAGTCGTCCCCGCTCGGCGAGCGGCGAGGGTGCAGAGTGGGGAGATGATCTGCGTCGCATGCGGCGAGTCGCATCGCCGTGTCCGAGAATCGAGCCGTGACCATGGCGGGTGACCCCACCGAACAAGCCACGCCGGCCGCGACTTTCCACGAAGTCTCCCCTCAGCTCACAAGGGCGCTCGTGGGTTCGGGTCCGTCTTGGGCCCGTGACTTCTCCGACCTCACCTACGAGTGGCGCAGGCTGCTCGCCGAGATCAAGGGAACCTTCTATCTCGTGCTCGCAGGTGCGGGTGCCGGAGTGGTCAACGCCTATTCCCATGGCGCCATCGGGCGGGAGGCCGCAGTGGTGGCACCTGCGCTTACCGTGATGGCGATCATCCTCTCCATCGGAGCCATCTCCGGCGCGCACTTGAACCCGGTGGTGACGGTCGCTTTCGCCCTGCGCCGGGAGTTCCCCTGGACGCGGGTGCCGCTCTACCTCGTCGCCCAGGTGATCGGCGGGACTCTGGCCTGCCTGTTCCTCTGGGCGATGTTCGGGAAGATCGGCCACGTCGGAGCCACGTTGCCCGCGCCCGGCGTCGGCGACGTGAGAGCGATGTGGATGGAGGCGGTGCTCACTTGCGGCCTCGTAGGGGTGATCCTCGGCACGGCCTCGGGCGCTCAGAACGTCGGATCCCTCTCGGCGCTCGCCGTCGCTGGCTACATAGCGCTGGCGGGACTGTGGTCGAGCCCGGTGAGCGGCGCCTCGATGAACCCTGTCCGCTCGCTCGCGCCCGACATCGTCACGGGAAACTTCGGGAGCTACTGGCCCTACCTGGCGGGGCCGACCATCGGGATGCTCGTCGCCGTCGCGCTCGCCTACGCCCTGCGGGGCCCAGGCAGCGACGAGGTCGCCGCCCGCGCAGCCCAGGGCACGCTCGGGTCACTTGTGCTCGCTCGCCGGGCCGCTCGGAGGAGGAGCCGTCGTCATGAGCCCTCCTGACAAGGGTCATGCGGCAGAGCACGCCCGGGCGGAGCTCTGGAAGACCGAGCCGGACGACCACGACTATCCCGCAGCGCTCGACTACCTGAGCCTGTTGCTCGCGCCCGAGCGCGCCGCCGCCGTCGTGGCGGCGCTCCGGAACGGGCCCCTCGTCCACCGCAAGGCCAAGGACCTGCTGCGGGCGAGCCGCCTCGAGCTGCTGCCGGCCGACAACATCCACGTCCGCGCCGACCTCGCCAAGGTGCAGCACGGGCAGCACCTCTCGCCGGTGCTCGTCGTGCGCGGCGACCTCGGCACCGACGTGCCGCTCACGATCGCCGACGGCTACCACCGCGTCTGCGCCAGCTACCACCTCGACGAGGACGCCGAGATCCCCTGTCGCATCGCCGACCTGGCCTGAGGCGAGGGGCCCGGCGGGCTGTTACGAGTGGCTGCGAAGGGCTACCAGCGGTCGAAGTGGACCTGGTCGTCGAAGGGCCTTCGCTGGCGACGGGTGGGCGAACCGCTCGGGCGCCGCGGCCCTTCTGGGAGAAGGCCGATCGCCACGGCTCCGATGACCTCACGGCCGGGCGGGATCCCGAAGGCGTTCACGAGAGGCTCGGGGCCTCGGTGCAGCCAGAAGAAGAGGGCTCCGAGGCCCTCGTCCTCGGCGGCGAGCAGGACGGACATCACGGCGAAGGCGGCATCGACGGTCCAGTAGGCGACGTCCCATGCCGCGGCTTCGTGGCCGGCGAGCGGCGAGGCCGCCTTGTCCGGTTCGGCGTAGCGCCGCACGTAGGCCTCGGGGTCGGCGACGGGGACGAGGGCGGCTCCGGCGTGAAGGAGGACGGCCATCGGGCCCGGGTCGCTCCGGAAGGACTCCTCGGTGGCCGCCTCGAAGAAGCGGTCCACATCAGGCTGCGACGAGAGGACGAGCCAGTCGACCCCCTGGGTGAAGCCGGCCGAGGGGGCGCGGCGAGCCGCCTCAAGGATGTTGTCGAGGCTCTCGCCGGGGATCGGCCCGGCACGGAAGGCCCGCGTCATCCGCCGGCTCTGCACGAGGTCCCGGAATTCCACTGCCGCGCAGGGTACCGGAGCAGTTCGGGAATGTTGAGTGGGTTGGTAGGGTTTCGTACAGAGCTGCCCACGAGGAGGAGGCGAGTCAGCGGTGCCGAGCTTCAGGGATCTGCTCAGTCAGGTGAGACAGGAGATCCGCGAGGTCGACCCGGCGGGGGCCGACGCGGAGCGGCCTCGCGCCGTCTTCCTCGACGTGCGTGAGGCCGACGAGTACGAGCAGGGGACGATCCCCGGTTCGCTCCACATCCCCCGGGGCTACGTCGAGCTCCAGGTGGAAGGGCGCCTGCCGGACAAGTCGCACCCGATCGTCGTCTACTGCGCCGGCGGCACCCGCTCCGCGCTCGCCGCCAAGGCCCTGCAGGACCTCGGGTATACCGACGTGGTCTCGATGGCGGGCGGCTTCAACAAGTGGAAGGACGAGGGGCGGGAGTGGCTCGTGCCGCGCACCCTCGACTCCGACCAGCGCAACCGGTACCACCGGCACCTGCTCCTGCCCGAGGTCGGAGAGGTCGGTCAGCAGCGGCTCCTCGAGTCCAAGGTGCTCCTGCTCGGCGCAGGCGGTCTCGGGTCGCCAGCCGCCCTCTACCTGGCGGCGGCCGGTGTCGGGACGCTCGGTGTCATCGACATGGACGTGGTCGACGCCTCGAACCTGCAGCGGCAGATCCTCCACAACATGGACCGCATCGGCGAGCGCAAGGTGGACTCGGCGAAGAAGACGCTCACGGCGATGAACCCCGACGTGAACGTCGTGACCTACGACACACGCCTCGGCGCCGACAACATCCTCGAGATCATCGAGGGCTACGACGTCATCGTCGACGGGACCGACAACTTCCCGACCCGCTACCTCGTGAACGACGCCTCGCTGCTGAAGCGGATCCCGGTCGTGCACGGCTCGATCTTCCGGTTCGAGGGCCAGCTCACGGTGTTCAAGCCGTACGAGGGGCCGTGCTACCGCTGCCTCGTGCCGGAGCCGCCGCCCGCCGAGCTCGCCCCCTCGTGCGCCGAGGCGGGGGTGCTCGGCGTCCTTCCCGGGATCATCGGGTCGATGCAGGCCATGGAGGCGCTGAAGCTCCTACTCGGCCTGGGCGATCCGTTGGTCGGCCGGCTGATGGCGTACGACGCGCTCGAGGAGTCGTTCCGCGAGTTCCGGCTGCGCCGTGACCCGGCCTGCCCGGCCTGTGGCGAGAACGCAGGGCCCATCGTGATCGCCGAGTACGACGAGCTCTGCATGCCGCACGCGGTGGCGCCCCCGCCGGCCTGAGGCTGTGAGGCGGCCTGCCGCGCGGTGGGTTGCGGTCTTTGCGGTGCGTCAGCGCCGCAACAGTGTCGGGAGGTTCGATTCCGTCGCGATCAGTCGTGTGATGTCTCAAGACATCGGAGACCGATGTCTCAGGACATCGTAGACCGGTCTGTTCAGGGGATTCGCTGGTAGTCCTTCGTCGGGTCGAGGACGAGGCGACGAAGCGGTGAGCCGTC
>Ga0070735_10000661_pt1 | contig 35843 bp, 31 predicted proteins | sample Coa_R1_FD_66443 | JGI IMG/M metagenome (GOLD analysis project Ga0070735, IMG submission 66443) | Surface soil microbial communities from Centralia Pennsylvania, which are recovering from an underground coalmine fire - Coalmine... | ecosystem: Environmental > Terrestrial > Soil > Unclassified ...
TTTATGGGATCGACGATGCAGATCGTTGTCGAGCTGCGATTCGCAGCGTGCATCTCGATCCTGCTCTGACGCGGCCCGTAGGCCAGTATTCGCAGGGCATGCGGCAACGCATGTCGCTCGCTCGAGCGCTGTTGAATGATCCTAAGATCATGCTGCTCGACGAACCGTTCTCGAACGTGGATGTGCGCTCGGCGCGCGAGATGGTGGGTTTGCTCAAACAGCTTCGAGATGGTGGCAAAACGATTGTTGTCGTTACCCATCAGGCGTCGTTGCTCGATGGCGTCGCCGATGAATTCGTCTTCATGGAATCCGGACAGATCGTGACCCGAACGCCAGACCTGCATGCGCTGGAGGTGTCGTGAGTTCAACCGGCATCACGCGAGCGACCTTGGTCAAGGATCTTCGCCTGGAATGGCGCTCCAAGGACGCGATCAACTCGATGTTGTTCTTCGCACTGCTGGTGGTGGTGATCTTCAGTTTTTCGTTCGACCCGACGGCCGAGGAATCCCGGCGAATTGCCGGTGGTCTAGTGTGGGTTGCGTTTCTGTTTGCGGCCGTCGTTGCGCTTAACCAGACGTGGGCACGCGAGTTACGAAACCAGGTGCTCGACGCTTATCGCGTCTCGCCTGCGCCGGCGAACTCGCTTTTTCTTGCCAAGGCATTGGGCAACTTCATTTTTGTGGCGGTGCTGGAATGCCTGATGACGCCGTTGTTCATCATCTTCTACAACCTGCGTGCCATTGGCCCTGCTTACCAGTTGCTGATCGTTGCAGTGCTCGGCACATGGGCGTTGGTGGTGAACGGGACGTTTTTTGCGGCCATGTCCCTGCGAACCCGAAGCCGGGAGATCATGCTGCCACTACTATTGTTCCCCATTTCGATTCCGGCGCTGCTGGCAATGGTCGAAGCAACCCGTTCCATACTGACGGGCGAGTTCTCCGCCAAGTTCTGGATCGTCTTGCTTGTTGCCTACGATGTGGTGTTTACTATGGCAAGCCTCTTCCTCTTTGAGTTGGTCTTACACGCGGAATGAAGATCATCTTCCCCATTCTTTGCATTCTGACTGCGGCCCTGTTGAGCTACGGCCTGTACCAGGCGCTGGTTGTGGCTCCTACCGAGCAGACCATGGGCGACGTCCAGCGGATCTTTTATTACCACGTACCGTCGGCGTGGACCGCGGGGGTTCTGTTCTTCGTGAATTTCATTGCGTCGATCGCGTATCTCTGGCGGCGAAATACGAAAGCCGATGCTTTGGCGCTTGCTGCTGCTGAGGTGGGCGTGGTTTTCTGCACGATCGTGCTGGTGACCGGGCCGATTTGGGCGCGGCCGGTGTGGGGCATCTGGTGGACATGGGATCTGCGCCTGACGCTGACCCTGGTGTGCTGGCTGATTTTTGTGAGCTACCTTTTCTTGCGGCGTTTCTCCAGCAGCGGTCAGACGCCGGTGATCGCCGCAGTGCTGGCGATCTTTGGGACGCTCGACATACCCCTGGTTTATTTTTCGATCTGGTTTTTCCGGACGCAGCATCCGCAGCCAGTCATGGGTAACGGCGGCTCGATCGATCCGAGAATGCTGCACGCGTTCTTCATAAACCTGATTGCATTTACCTGCTTCGGGGCACTCGTGTGCTGGTCGCGCTATCGCCTGGAAGTCCTGCGCCGCCAGGTTGAGGAAACGCAGGCGCTGGAGTCACTGCTCGAAGTGCGGAGTTCGCGATGAGCTATCTATACGCCGCATACATTGCGACCTGGGCGATCCACGTCGGGTATTTAACCTACCTTTATCGCCGATACAAGAAGCTGCGAACTGAAATTGAAGAGCTCGAAAGGAAGTAAAAGAGCCACCCGTCCGATGCCTCTCGCACGCGGACAAGTGGCTCTTGGTTCGTAGATTCGCGTTAGTTACGGCACCACGAAGAAGCCGTGAGACACGCCAGCCTGGTCGATATATTCGCCAGTCAATGTGATCGACGTATTGATGCCGTTGGAGAAAGTCCCCTGGTTGAGTAGAGTGCCTGCGCCGGGAACATTGAACTCGGTGATAGCACCGTTCGTGTTGCGCCCGAAGCCGTGGCTCACACCAGCCTGGTCTTCCACAGTGCCTGCGATGATCCCCGCGGCATTGATTGCATACGCCGCGGTTCCCTGACCAAGGCCCGTACCTGCCCCGGGAGCGTCGAAGGTGGTGAGAGTGCCGTTGGCAGCGCGCACGAAGCCGTGGGTTGCGCTGCCGGAGTCAATATAGAGTCCGACGATCGTGCCCGAGTCGTTGATGTTTCCCGCCACTGTGCCCTGAAGTAAGCCTGTGCCAGCGCCGGGTGCGTCGAAGATGGTAAACGTGCCATTGGTGGCGCGAACCAGACCGTGAGCCACGCCGCCGGAGTCAATGGTGTAGCCTGAGGCGACTCCGGTGGTGTTGACACCGAACAGGGTGGTTCCTTCCCCCTTGCCGGTACCGGCTCCGGGAGCGTCAACGCTCATGATAGTGCCATTGGGAAGGCGACCGAAGCCATGACGCACCGTGCCGCTATCGTAGTAAACGCCGACGATCACGCCGCTCCCGTTCATGCCGTAGACAATGGTGCCCTGGTTCGTGGCATGCCCCGCGCCGGGAGCGTCAAATACGGTGATTGTGCCATTGGTGGCTCGGACGAAGCCGTGACTGACGTCGCTGGCGTCAACCGAATATCCTGCGATCGTGCCCCCCGCATTCATGGCTCTGACGACGGTTCCCTGAAGGAAGCCGGTGCCGGCGCCGGGTGCGTCGAAATTAGTGATGGTGCCATTGGTGGCGCGCACAAAGCCGTGGAGCACCGTACGCGAGTCAGCGGAGTATCCCGCGACGGTCCCGGTGGCATTGATGACGCCACCGAACGTTCCCTGACCGGAGCCAGTGCCTGCGCCGGGAGCATCGAACTTGGTGAAAATCTGTGCAGGCGCAGCGGTTGCCCCCGCCCAGACCAGAGTGATGAGAAGCATTCGGGATAGAACTTGCCTCGAGTGGATCAACGTGAGATCTCCTGGAAGTGGGATTATTGGGGGGAGCGCAATCCTATCTGCTATTGGTAACCGCGTCAATGGGCAATTGTTTGCACTTTTGCGAGGGGTTGTCGATTTTGTCCCACCCTTGTTCGACTTACCGATGAATCGACAACATGATCGACCTTAGGAGACAACAATGACATTCAAAATTCGGAAATTTGATAGCGAGACTCGGGTGCAATCGGTGCTGGGAACTGTACTGTTGATCGTGATGACTGCAGCATCGGGGCATGCTCAGGACCGGCCGGCTTATCCGAGTATGGCGCCTCTGGATCAATATCTGATGCCTGATCGCAATGCTGAGATTGCCCTCGCACGCAGCGCGGCTCCTGACTCGATTTCACGGGACGCCAGGATCATGGTTCTTACGCGACACGGCTACGAGGTTGCAGCCGAGGGCAGTAACGGATTCCTCTGCGCGGTTGAGCGTGGGTGGATGGCGCCTTTCGATAACGCCGACTTCTGGAATCCCAAAATCCGCGGGCCGCTCTGCCTCAATCCAGCGGCTGCTCGATCGATCTTTCCGATTACGATCAAACAAACGGAGTTGGCTCTGGCGGGACTGTCGAAGGAGCAAATCAAAGACAAGATGAAGGCCGCGCTAGACCAGAAAGAGTTGCCGCCATTTGAGCAGGGTGGGATGAGTTACATGTTGTCGAAGAGCGCATATCTCACTGGCAACGGCGGAAACCTATGCCATTTGATGATTTATGCTCCTGTGGCCGATGCCGCTTCGTGGGGCGCGAATCTGCCGGGATCGCCGGTGATATTTGGCTGGCAATTTCAGGACGCACATGAGCCGATCACGGTGTTCCTCGTCCCGGTTAGCAAATGGTCTGACGGCACGCCGGCACCGCAAATGTAAGCGGGACGGTTGAACAATTGAAGGGGAATTGGGGAGGGAGGGGGACGGCTGGGAGCGCGCGCGTCCGTATGTTAGAGCAATCCTTGTGCCAGGACCGGCAGGCATCCCGCGCTCTCTTCAGCGGCTAACACTATGTCATCCGATGGTCCGGTCATTTGACTCGACTGGGCTACGGAACACCGAGATGCAGAAAATTGCGGGGCGCTGAGAACACAAGCACTTTTGCCCTCGTTACTTCTCCCACTTTTGTGCTGTGAACGGCATCTCCGGTACGCCTTCTCCGCATCTACGACTGCAAGGGCGAGCAGGGAGGCGGTCGCCTTGACAGGCTATCCGTCAGATGTTTAAGTAGTTATTTAATTTTTTTCGCAATTCCCAGGTGACAAGTACGCAGGCCGCTTCGCGGGCGCGAGTCGGAGTGCTGTTTGTGCGCCGTTCTTCTTCTCTCCATGAAATTGGGAACCCGGAGGAGCTTGTGAGATTGAAATGCCGTCGGATGGGAGTGGTTTGTTCGCGGCTCTACGTGTCACTGTCCGTTGCTTTGCTGCTGGCCGCAGGTGCGATTGCGCTAGGACTCGGCTCTCGACTACCAAAAGCTCCGACGACCCAAGGCTCCAAATTCGCGCATTCTCTGGCGCAAATCACCGGCACTTCAGATGTCTCCCAGCGAGCTTTGGCTAGTTTTGGCCGGCTTCCCATGGCCTTCGAAGCCAATCAGGGGCAGACCGATGGAACGGTGAAATATCTGGCTCGGGGGCGTGGCTACAACTTGTTTCTGACTCAGCGCGAGGCCGTTTTGACGTTGCCGCGTTCAGCCGGCACTGCGTCCGTGCTTCGAATGGATCTGGTTGGAGCAAATCTACAAGCCGAGCCAGTTGGCACCGAAGCTTTGCCAGGAAAGAGCAATTACTTAATTGGAAATGATTCAGCCAAGTGGCAGCGCGATATTCCGCAGTTTGCGCGTGTGCGCTATCAGGATGTGTATCCCGGTGTTGATCTCGTCTACTACGGCGACCAAGGATCGTTAGAGTACGACTTTGAGGTTGCGCCCGGAAGTGATCCATCCAAAATAGAAATGAGCTTGCAGGGAACCAAGCCTTTGGCCTTGGATGCCCACGGAAATCTGCTGCTTCCGCTCGCTGGCACAGATGCGCGTCTCGAAGCGCCTCGGGTCTATCAAAAATTTGGCCGCGAGCTTCGCGCCGTAAAGGGGCGGTTCGCGCTGCGCGGAACGAACGTCGTCGGTTTCGAAGTGGGCCCGTATGATGCAACACGTGCCTTGGTCATCGATCCCGTACTGCAATACTCGACTTACCTTGGCGGGAGCGGTGACGAAGCCTGCTCGGTGATCCTTGGCACAGGCACACCTGTTTCAGGTTGTCCGGCGGTTGCCGTCGATTCCGCTCTGAGCGCCTACGTGGCCGGATCCACCACGTCGCCGGATTTTCCTGACGTCTCCTGCTCAACCAGTTTTCAGTGCGCGCTCAAAGGCACGGCCAATATCTTTATCGCGAAGTTTAACAGCAACGGCAGCGCACTGGTCTATACGACTTACCTGGGCGGAAATCTGGTGGACTATCCGGCCGGTATTGGTGTGGATGGCGGTTTCAACGTGATCGTGGCCGGAACTACGACTTCAACGAATTTCCCCACGAATGGAACGAACGCGGCGTTTCAAACCACCCCGGTCAGTACGAACAAGCATGCCTTCGTCAGCAAACTGGATCCGTCCGGCCACACGTTGTTGTACTCGACATATCTCTCGGGAAACGGAGCCGACATCGCGACTGGGGTAGCGCTGGACACGCAAGGGAACGCCTATGTTACGGGCACGACTGCGTCAACTGAGGTGACAACGGGATTTCCTTCTACCTCGGGAGCGTTTCAAACCAGCGCAGCTTCGGGTTCCAAGATTCAGTTTTTCCTGACCAAGATCAATACAAATGTATCGGGAGTCTCGAGCGTCCCGTATTCGACGTACTTCGGTGGTGGAAATACGGCGCGACCGGCTTCGAGCGGCCCGGCGGCTGTAGGTGGCGGCGTAGCTGTGGACAACAGCAACAACGTGTACATCACCGGGGGAACCAGTTTTCTCCGGGTCGGACAGAGCAACGATTTTCCGATCTTGAACGCATTTCAGGGATGTTTGGACGCCGCTCCGTCCACTACGTCTTGTCCAAGCAGCGTGACTGCGTACGACGCTTTCGTTGCAAAGCTCAATCCCGCCGCAGTTACGGGAACTCAGCTCCTTTATTCGACATATATTGGCGGAACGGAAGACGATATCGGCTACGGCATAGCGGTCGATTCAAGTTCCAGCTATGTGACGGGGTCAACGACGTCTATCGATTTCCCGACCGCAGGCACCGGTGTCTTCCAGAGCTCGAACGGCGGTGGGATGGATGGATTCCTGGCCAAGCTGGGAAATCCGACCACAAGCGTAGCCACAGTTCCTTTGAACTACTTTACTTATATTGGTGGCACCGGGACCGATGTCGGGCTGGCGGTGGCCGTGGACAACATTCAGGGCGCCCACATTACGGGGTGGACAGACGATCTGAACTCGCACTTTCCCCTACTGAACCCGGTGCAGAATAGCTTTGGAGGTGGAGCCTCCGACGCTTTCGTCGCAATCATCAACACCTCAGCAACGAGCCCGACCGCGTCAGGGAACTCTGCAACTTTTTTGGGCGGGAACGCCGCAGATTACGGAACCGGCATCGCGGTTGACTTCCAGAATGCCACTTACGTCGCGGGAGAGACACAATCGGGCACATTCCCGGTCGTAGTGCCTGCAGTGCAGAGCAACCTGGATGGTCTGTCGGACGCCTTTGTTACGAAGTACGGACCGACCGTGTCACTGCAACTGGTCGTGACGGCTTCCCCCACGCCGGTCGGAGTTGGGAATCAGGTCAGTTTTGTGTATACCGTCACAAACTCTGGCGACTCGGTGAGTAATGTAACCTTCGTAGACAACCTGCCGAATACGGGAGCTGCCACGTTCGTTTCGGCGACCACCTCGGCGACTGGGAACGGTTGTGGCCCAGCCAGTGGTGGAACAGTATTGTGCAATCTCGGGACAATGATGAGCGGAGCCACCGCGACGGTGACTGTGATTCTGACGCCGGTCGCGCCGACGACCCCTGCAAGCAGCTCAGTTTTGTTGGGAAACAGCGGTTTTATCGGTATCTCAGGATCATCTCTCAGCAGCGCCAATTCCAGCGTGGTGGTGAATGACTATAAGCTCACGGTCTCGCCGAGTTCGAATACGGTAGCGGCCGGCGTGCCTGCCAGCTATACCGCGACTGTGACGCCCACCGGAAACATTCCAAGCAGCGTCTCGATTTCTTGCACGTCCCCATTGCCGACGGGGGCTACCTGTACGGAAACAACCAACCCAATTCCAAATCTTGACAATGGCCCGGCAAGCACTGTGCTGATCATCAACACCACAGCGCGGGTTACCACCACCACCCAGCTATGGCAAAAGGGACGGCCGTTCTACGCGATGTGGTTGCCGATCTCAGGTTTGGCGTTCGTCGGGGTTGGACTGGGCAGAAGAAGCGCGCTGCGAAGGAAAATCTTTTTTACCGCCCTGCTCGCAGTCTTCTTCACTCTGATTCTGTTTCAGCCGGCCTGCAGTTCAAGCAAGACGGTGACAACCACCACCGGTACGCCTGCCGGTACCTATGTTGTGACCGTAGGCGCGACATCCGGAAGCAATGCGACGCGAACCGCCACGGTGACCTTAATCGTCCAGTAAAAGAACCACTCCGATGCTCTTAACTGGCGATCTTAGGTCTTTGTTTGCAGGATGACCACCAGACGACGAGGCCCATGCGCGCCTTGCACCATAATTTTCTCAATATCAGCGGTGCGGCTGGATCCGCTGATCACGCACGCGAAAGAGTTAACCTCAAGTTTCCGTTCTCGAGAGAGATAGGTCAGCGCTGTCTGCAGATCAGGGACAAGTTGATTGATCGTGGCGTAGACGATGTGGCAAGGTGCGACGATTGAGCCGCCTCGTCCGCCGCACCGTGCGGTGACTAAAACGGAGCCAGTTTGCGCGATGAGAGCCTCCGCAAGAGTTATGGTTACTTGAGAAGATTCTGCGGGAGTGCCTTCGCTCGACCAACGAATCGGACGATCGGTTTTGGCGTGAATAAGCGAGCGCAATCCAGGATGATCCTGCGCGAAGATCTCTCCCGCTGGCAATGACTTCAGTACGAAAGAAAGTTGCAAGGCACTCTCCTGGGCATCTCTCGTCACAATGCACTCAGTTAGATTTGCAACGCACTCCTGCTGAAATTGTTCAAGGGAATTGCGGGCCGGTTCGAATATGACGCTCTCAGCGTTCATCCTGGACGCACTCCGAACCGTATTTTGTAATCCAGCGCGAATCCGCTCAAGAATTTGAGCACGGCTCGGGTTGTCAGTTGCCGCCAAGGCCTTTTCTCCAAAGCGCACGAAACGATTTCTGCGGCAATGGAACCGGTGCGCGATCTCGGTTCCACTTGCGCATGGGGTCGAGGATGGTGGCTGTTAACCCTAAGCCGTTAATCATCCGCATCAGCGCCCGCATCATCCAGCCAGCTATTGAATAAACCTGTGGGCGGAGCATCGTGTATCGCCACAGCTTGAACCCAAGTCGCTCGGAGACAGCTTGAGATCCGGCTGCAACGGCGTTCCGGCGGTTCTGCAACAGGTGATGATGCAGATCGATTTTGACCGGGCACACGCTGGTGCAAGCGCCACAGAGTGAGGAGGCATAAGAGAGGTGTTTAAATTCCTTAACGCCCGCAAGGTGTGATGTGAGCACGCTGCCGATAGGTCCGGAATAGATCGTGCCATAGGTATGTCCGCCAATATGGCGGAAGACCGGACAGACGTTCAGGCATGCACCGCAACGAATGCAATGCAGAACTTCGCGTTGTTCGGAGTCGGCCAATAATCGGCTACGGCCGTTATCCACGAGTACGACGTGAAACTCTTCCGGTCCATCGATCTCGCCGGGCTGACGTGGCCCGCCGATCAGGGTGCTGTACGTCGTAATTCCCTGACCAGTTCCAGAAGTCGCTAATACCGGCCACAAGACCGCCAGGTCCTCCAGTCTCGGAATGACCTTCTCAATTCCGGTGATGATCACGTGACTTTGGGGCAGAGTCGTACACAAGCGGCCATTGCCTTCGTTGGTGGAGATCGCGACAACGCCCGCATCTGCCACCAGAAAATTTGCTCCAGAGATACCCATCTCTGCGGTGAAAAATGCCTGGCGCAGTTTCCGGCGCGCGACCGTCATCAAGTAGCCGGGATCATCGCTTTCGATTTGGACTGCGAGCTTTTCGCGAAAGAGCTGGGCAATCTGGTCGCGCGTAAGGTGCATGCACGGAGTAAGGATGTGATAGGGCGGTTCGTTTCGTAGCTGGACAATGAACTCGCCGAAATCAGTTTCCCAGACCTTGATGCCAGCTTTTTCAAGCACCGGACCAAGCTGAATTTCCTCGGTCACCATAGATTTGGATTTCACCACCGTGCGGACGCCGAGTCGCAGAGCAAGATCCCTTACATAGGTGCAGGCTTCGTGGCTGTCGGCGGCCCAGAAAACATGGCCGCCACGCGCGATTACTTTTTCTTCGAACTGGAGCAGATAGTGATCGAGGTGGTTAATCGCCTCGCGTTTGATCTCCTGACATTGTTGACGAGCTGCTTCCCAGTCCTTGATTCGCGCGCGTCCCTTGAGATGTACGGTTTCGTAGCTCTCCATCCCGCGACGGATGATCTCGCGGTGAACCATATCTGCGGACTTGATGGCAGCATCGCGTAGGAACTGCTGGGCCGGAGTGGTACTCATGAACCCTCCCTCGCAAGGATGCTGGCCAGGTGAATGGTTTTGGCGGCAGATTCTTTCCTGCCGAGAATTCCCTGAATGTGCAGAAGGCAGCTAGGGTCGATTGAGGTCACGAATTCTGCGCCGCTTTCGGTAATGCTCTCCGCTTTTGAAGTTCCCATGGCCACGGAAATGTCGGCAAACTTGGTAGCAAAGGTTCCGCCGAAACCGCAGCACTCATCCAAGCGTGCCATATCGACGAGTTTCAAACCATTCACTTTGCGCAAGAGTTGTAGAGGTTCGTCGCGGATGCCAAGTTCTCGCAATCCGTGGCACGATGCGTGGTAGGTAACAGTGTGCGGAAACGAAACCCCAAGATCCGTGATACCCGCGATCTTCACTAAGAATTCCGAGAACTCAAAGGTGCGATGAGCAATAGCAGCAGCTTCCTCGCCATACGAATTGCCGGCTAGCAGTTGGCTATAAAATTTACGAACCATCGTGGTGCAAGAACCGGACGGGCACACGATCACTTCAGCATTTTTGAATACGCGAACAAAGCGCTTGGCGCAGGGTCGCGCGTCGTCCCAATAGCCAGTGTTGTATGCTGGCTGACCGCAGCAGGTCTGATCCGCGGGAAAATCGACTGAATAGCCGATGCGGCGTAGCACCTTGACCGTATCGATCGCCACTTGCGGCAGCAATTGGTCTACGAAGCAGGGAACGAAGATAGACACCTTTTTCTGCATCACGATCTAAGCTCCCACTGCTTTGATAAACAAGACTGCGCCGATTGCAATCAATCCTAAATAAACAAACTTCAAAAATACGTCACCCTGGAGTCGGTGATTGATGATGCGGCCCAAGAAGATCGCAAGCAATGTGAAAGGCAAGGACAGAAGGTAATATCGTGTGACAGTGCGTGTCCACAGCCCAGCCAGCCAATATCCGGCCATGCCCACGATGCTAGCCGGAAGGAAGTATCCCTGAAGCATCGCCCGAAAATACTGCGCCGACCACCGTCGCATGGCGCCGTAGATCGCCAGTGGTGGGCCGTTCATCCCGTAGACCCCGCCGAGCACTCCTGCGCAGAACCCACAACAGAGAAGCAATGGCCGACTATCATGCCGTAGTTCGAGCGGAGCACGCCCGATCAGTGAATAGATCGCGAATGCCACGATGATGACCGCCAGTGTGCCCTTGATGATTCCTTGATGGCTGCTAGTGAGCAGCATCAGCCCCAGTGGAATACCTAGCAGTGTCGGAAAGACGAGCCAGCCCGTAGTTGTCAGATGAATTTTCTTCCAATCTTGTGTGACCACACAGGCCGCAACGGTAACAGAGACGAGCACAGCAAGGGGAGCGGCAATTTCCACTGGAATGCAGAGGGCGAGCAAGGGAACGGCGACAAGCGCCTCACCAAAGCCGAGCGCCGACCGGATCAGGGTTGCGACGAAGATAATCCCTAAGATGCTGGCTGTGGTCAGCGTAATGATCGCTCTCCGTGCCTGAGATTGCGCAATGAGTCCGCAGAGACGCCACGAATGGAGGCATCGATGAGTTCGACGGTGTGAACCACGGGGATGGATTTTCCCGCCTGTCGCAGGCTGCTCCGCAATTGCAACACGCAACCCGGGTTTCCTGCTGCGATGACATCCGGTTCGGTGGCGAGCAAGTTGCTTACTTTGCGATCACCAAGTTCCCTTGCCGCGCCGGCCTTCACGAGGTTGTAAATGCCAGCAGATCCGCAGCAAATAGCAGCTTCGGCTGGCTCCAGGACGCGGAGACCGGGTATTTGACCGAGTGCAACCCTCGGCTGGGAGCGGATTGCCTGAGCGTGCTGCAGATGACAGGCGTCGTGATACGCGACCTTCACAGGGAGTGGGTGGCGAGTGGCACGTGGTTCCAACTCGACCAAGATCTCCGATATATCCCGGCACTTTGCCGAAAACGCTTCCGCGCGTTTGGCATACTTCGGATCATCACGCAAGAGATAGCCATATTCTTTGACGCACGATCCGCATCCCGCGGCATTGATCACAACAGTTTCCACTGGAAAAGCCTCAAAGTCGTCAATTGTGCGGCGCGCGAAAGATAATGCTTGTTCTTCCTCTCCGGCATGGAGCATAAGCGCACCGCAGCAACCTTGACTGGGCGGAACGATGACCTCACATCCTTCTGCGGCCAACACGCGAGCGGTCGCGAGATTTACGTCAGGGAAGAAAACCTGCTGAACACAGCCGACGAGAAGGCCGACTCGCCGGCGAGTCTCACCCGTGGCTGTGAGATGCTCGGGAATAGGCGCGGACTCCGGAACGGTCGGAATCAGACCTTCGAAGGCAGTCACACTCCGAGGCAGAAGTTTGGCGCTGCTTCTCACAATCGATTGCAAACCCGAGCGCTGATAGAGCCGCATGGGACCTAACAAAAGGCGGAGCCGATCGGGACGCGGAAGAACCATGAACATCAGGCGGCGCAGTAACTTTTCTGCAAAACCACGATCGTAGTTGCGCTCGATTTGCGCCCGCGTGGCTTCGATTAGCTTGTCGTACTGCACTCCTGACGGGCACGCTGTCATGCAGGCCATGCAGCCGAGACAATTGTCCATGTGGTCGGCGAGAGTCCGATCGAGCGGGACTTGTGCCTCGAGGGCGAGCTTCATCAGGTAAATCCGCCCACGTGGCGAGTCCATTTCCTCGTTCCACAGGGCATAGGTGGGACACGTCGGCAGACAGAATCCACAATGAACGCACTTGTCGAGGAGTTCTGACGAAGGAGGGTGATGCGCGTCGAATGCTCGTCGGCCAGCCGATGAGGCATTTGTGGATTGGGCCATCAAATTCCACCGATAAACCGGCCCGGGTTCAGCGTACCGGTTGGATCGAATCGTGCCTTGATGTTTCTCATAAGTTGAAGAGCATCCCCAGCGCTACCCCAAACATCGATCTTCGATTTTATTTCGGCAGGGCAATGCAGAACCGAAAATGATCCTGCAGCGCTCTCAACCTGTCGACGAAGCTCGTGGATCGCAACAAGCAAGGCAGCACAATCCTGAGCTTCAAAGCGAAGCAATCCAACGCCCACTCCTTGCGCCACGATTCGCGAGGACAACTGCAGCCGTTCGGAAATCTGAGATAACTGGCTGAGGAAGGTGTCCAGAGCGGATGGTAGCAAACTGAACTTCGCGACGACTGCGGGCTCGGTTCCATTCCAAAGCGTTTCGGGCGCCTTCCATATGGTTGGATCACACCCAATCTCGGTTGCGGGCGCCGCCAGCCGCAGGGTTTGCGCTCTCTGTTCCTCGCATCCTGCTGTTGTCCCCTCAAAACGAACGTCGATCTCCAACCGCGCAGGGCTTGTAAAGCGAAGTTGCAACCCGCTGGGAACCAGCGTCGAGTCCAGAATGGACAGCACGAGAGAGTTTGCCGCTTTATGGTCCGGCACTGAGAAACTGATTAACCGAGTCTCGCGTGGCAGAGGGTGAAGCCGAAAGACAGCTTGCGTGATCACTGCCAATGTTCCCAGAGAGCCTGTGGCCAGCTTCGGAAGGTCATAGCCAGCAACGTTCTTGACCACCTTGCCGCCGCTTTTGGCGAGAGTTCCGTCTGGTAGTGCCAGAGTGATTCCGATGATCAGGTCGCGAAGTGAACCGAAACGAATGCGTAGGGAGCCGCTGTCGTTCGTTGCCAGCACTCCTCCGATCGTTGCCTTCTCCGGCCAAAGAGGATCGAGGGCCAATCGCTGCCCGTGCTCGGCCAGTGTGTTCTGTAGCTGCTGAATGGTGCAGCCGGCCTCAACCGTGGCCGTCATGTCCGAATGAGCATGTTCCAGAACGCGACGCAATCGGCGCGTGGAGACGATCACATTGGCATGACTCGGAGCGTTTCCCCATTCCATTTTCGATCCGCCGCCTCGCGGAATCACATGGAGTCCGGCAGCAGTAGCGGCTTTGAGAATACTGGCGAGTTCTTCGGCTGTGCCGGGTTCTAACAACAATCGAGGAGAAGTGCGGTCGACCGAATCCTCCGCTCCACAGGGCCGCGCGTGTTCCTCGCCGACAATCGCGCGCAGATCCTTAAGTCCAGACTCAATGTTTGCAATCGCGGCACTTGAGGACGACCGGATTGAAGACGAATGCGTGCCCATAGACTAGAAGAACTGTGCGACTCCGGCAGTCTCCAATGCGTGGGGCTGATAAGGTCCCGTTCTCTCGGCGCAAAGCTTAGTGCGTGGGAACACCTTGCCCGGGTTCGAAAGTTGCTGTGGATCGAAGGCGCATCGGACCAATTGCATGGTATCGAGATCGGGTTCGGCAAACATCTCGCCCATCATCATCTTCTTTTCTTCGCCGACGCCGTGCTCTCCGGTGATGGACCCTCCACACTGGACACAGAGATGAAGGATGTTTACCGAAAGCTGGAACGCGCGATCTTCTTGTCCGGGTATACGCCGATCGTAGAGCACAAGGGGATGAAGGTTGCCATCGCCAGCGTGGAATACGTTGGCCACACGTATACCCTCTGCAGCACTCATTCTTTCGATCTCATCGAGCACCTTGGGTAACGCGGTGCGAGGAATCACTCCATCCTGCACGATGTAATTCGGTGAGATGCGGCCCATCGCGGCAAAGGCGGCTTTGCGTCCTTTCCAGAAGACGGCGCGCTCTGCTTCCGATTGGGCCACGCGAATCTCCCAAGATCCGCATTGCTTGCAAATTTCGCCAACCTCTTCCATCAGTTTGTTAACTTCCGTCATGCAGCCATCGAGTTCCACCAGCAGTAAGCCGCCGCAGTCCGGATAACCGGCATGGACAGATGCTTCGGCTGCTTGGATGGCCAGGTTGTCCATCATTTCGATAGCGGCCGGCAACATTCCGGCTGCAATGATTCCGCTGACTGCGGCTCCGGCTTCGCGTGTGGAATTGAACGCCGCCAAAAGTGTCTGAATCACTTCGGGCTTTTTCACGATGCGCAGCACGATCTTAGTGGCAATCCCTAATGTGCCTTCTGAACCCACAAAGATTCCGGGCAGATCGTAGCCAGGGCGATCCAGAGTACGACTTCCGACATGCACTAACGACCCGTCCGGCAAAACAATCTCAAGACCCAGAACATGAGTCGTGGTAAACCCATATTTCAGGCAGTGTGCTCCGCCTGAATTCTCGGCGACGTTTCCTCCGATGCTGCAAACTGATTGCGAAGACGGATCCGGCGCGTAGAAATAATCTCTGCGAGCGACTCTCTGCGTCACATCTGAGTTGATAACGCCCGGCTGAACCACCACACGCGCATTTTCGAGGTCCACCTCGAGGATACGATTCATGCGGGCTAAGCTGATGACCACGCCCTCGGACACGGGCAATGCGCCGCCACTAAGGCCGGTTCCTGAGCCTCTGGCAACAAATGGAATCTTCTCCTGATGACAAATGCGAACAATGTCTTGAACTTGTTCAGTGGACGAAGGGAGAAGCACAGCTTGCGGCAGTACCCGGAAGTTCGTGAGGCCGTCGCATTCGTAGGTGCGTAACTGAGAAGCTTCGGTGATCAGGCCGTCCCCAACCACAGCCCGGAAGTCCTCGAGGATGCGGGCATTCATAATAGGAGTTTCGCCACCAGCGCTTAAGGATGCTCGGCAGCAAATCGAGGGCGATTTTACACCATGCAGCAATGGCTGTTTCGTCAGAGAGTGTTCCCTGTCTTCTGCTGGACAGAAGTTCCGGATTTCGCTAGGCTGCCACAGCAGAACTGGGCGTTGTCGGATCAGCGTTGGACTAGCGAAAATGAATCTCGCAGGTGGTGGAGGCGATATGGCGACGGAATCACTGGCGGCCGGTAAGGCGGAATACAGTATTTTTCGCGTGATCATGGCTTCATCGGTCGGCACCATGATCGAGTGGTACGACTTCTATATATTCGGGAGTCTTGCCGCGGTGCTTGCCTTGAAGTTTTATCCTCCCGGCAATGACACCTTCGCCTATATTGCCTATCTCGCCACGTTTGCGGTCGGCTTCGTGGTACGGCCGTTTGGCGCCCTTTTCTTTGGGCGTATCGGCGACCTGGTGGGGCGTAAATATGCATTTCTCGTGACGCTCTCGATCATGGGCTTCTCAACATTTGTCATCGGCCTGATGCCTTCTTATGCGACAGCCGGCTGGTTCGCCCCTGTTGCCCTGATTGCGATTCGTGTTTTGCAGGGCCTGGCTCTAGGCGGGGAATACGGTGGCGCCGCCGTGTATGTGGGGGAACATGTCCCCGATCATAAACGTGGGTTCTACACGAGTTTCATTCAGATCACGGCTACACTGGGCTTGTTCGTTTCGCTCCTTGTGATTCTGGCGACACAATCGGCTATGTCGAAGGAAGACTTCGCGAATTATGGGTGGCGCATTCCATTCTTGATCTCCATCTTCCTGGTAGCGATCTCGTTCTATGTCCGAATGAAGATGAAAGAGTCTCCTATCTTCACGCAGCTCAAGAGCGCAAAGATGACTTCCACGCAGCCTCTGAAAGATGCCTTCACGAAGGTCGAGAATCTAAAACGAGTTCTCATTTCTCTTTTTGGAGCAACGGCCGGGCAGGGCGTCGTCTGGTACACAGGGCAGTTCTATGCGTTGTTTTATATGCAAACTATCCTTAAGCTAAACCCTCGGACGGCAAATATCGTGGTGGCGATTGCGCTGTTCCTGGGCATGCCGTTCTTCACGGTCGTGGGCGCCCTTTCTGATCGTATCGGCCGCAAGAAACTGATGATGCTTGGCTGCCTGCTCGCCGTGCTGACCTACATTCCGATCTACAAGGCCATGCAGCAGGCCGCGGGCAACAACGTCATAACCGTGAAGTCCGCCCGCAACAAAGTGACGGGTGCCATCAGCCTTACGGCTTTGACAGTTGATCCGACGGGTGCGTTGGTACCGGCCAAAGAAGCGCTGAATCCGAATCTCACTGCGCTGGTTTTGTTGGTGTTCGTGCAGGTGCTTTACGTCTGCCTCGTCTACGGCCCGATTGCGGCTTATCTAATCGAAGCTTTCCCGGCAAAAATTCGCTACACATCGCTTTCCCTGCCATATCACATAGGAAATGGTGTCTTCGGAGGTTTGTTGCCGCTCATCGGACTTTCTACGGTTGCAGCAACCGGCAATATCTATGCCGGCCTGTACTATCCGATGATCGTCGCGAGCATGACCTTTATCATCGGCAGCTTGCTGCTTCGGGAAACGCATGGGGTTCGGATATGGGATGAGGCCCAGGGGGGACAATTAGCAGTCGAGCGTCCGTAGGCCGCGCGTTTTTCTACTAGCAATCGAAAACAATTAAGACTGCGGGCTTGTTATGTCCCGTACACAGGGATCGACGCCCCATGAATAAGTTTTGCGTCGTCGCTGCAGAGGAAAAGGATCACTTTCGAAATGTCCTCGGCTTTGGGCCATCGGCTGTAATCAGCACCTGGCATCGCTTTCCGGTTCGCTTCTGTGTCGATGATGCTGGGCAGGATGGAATTTGCGCGTACTCCGGTTCCGTGCAAGTCGGCCGCGAGGGAGTCAATCATAGCCACAGCGGCTGCCTTCGATGCGGCATAGCCGGCGGCTCCCGCGGCATGATCCACGGCCGCCCGCGAAGCGATATTAATGATGACTCCACTTTTTTGACGAAGCATGAATGGAATCACAGCCCGTGATAACACGTAACCAGAGCGGAGGTTCAATGCGAGCATTTGTTCGAAGATGCCGGGATCGAGCTCCCAAAGCGCCTTGCCACCCGCGTATCCGCCCACGGCGTTTACGAGCACGTCGAGACGGCCGTGCTTTGCAATGATTCCTTGTACGAACTGATTGGTCGCTGCTAAATCCGTAACGTCAACTTGGGCGCCGTCCAACCTCGACGCATGAGTGCCGGACGCATTTTTCAAAGAGAGGAACTCGTCCTGCTTGCGGTAGGTGACAATGACGTTTGACGATCCTGCGTTCAAGAACGCAACGCTCACGGCGCGTCCGAGGGCACCCGTGCCGCCGGCGATCAATGCAACTGCTGCTGAGGTCTGCACCTTCTCTCCTCCCTAGCCTGGACACGACTTCAATTTGTGGAGTTGTGGACTCATTGCTGCACTAGTGGATGGGACAACCTACTTAAACTCACAAGGCAAACGGAATTTCGCCTTTTTTTGCAGCCTGTATCATATTGTCCGCTGCGCGATAAGCGAGAGCTTGAATGGTACAAGTTGGTTGATTGCGTCCACTGGTGACGAAGCTGCTTCCATCGACCATGAAAAGATTCGGGACATCGTGCGCGCGATGATCTTTGTTCACGACTGCGGTCTTAGGATCGTTGCCCATCCGACAGGTCCCCATGAGATGAACGGAAAATGTGACTTCTTCGATAGGCCAACCCCATTGTTTTTTCGCGCCCGCGGCTTCCAGCAACTCGACAGCCCGGTCACGAAAAAATGCCATATTCTTCAAATCGTCAGGATGATTCTTGTACGTGATGCGAACGGCAGGCCGCCCCCAGGCGTCTTTGACCTCGGGATCCAGCGTGACGGTATTGGTCTCCAGCGGTAGCGTCGTGAGATGGCCAAACACGTTCGCGGTGCGGGTGAAGTTTTCTTTCAGGCCCCGCTTGAAATCAACTCCCCAGCGGGGGAAGTCTGGTCGCTGAGACAATCCATAGGATATGGGGTGCTCTTCAAAGCGCATGTCCATTCCGCCGCCGCCATAGAAGCCACGTTTGGGATCGGCGTCGTAGAAATCCTGGATAACGCGCGTGACCACGATGCTCTTGTATTCGTTTAGCGGATGCTCGAAGGTTCCGGTTGCGCCGGCACCACATTCAAGGATAAGGAACTTGCCAACGAGACCATTCGAGTTGGCTAAACCATTGGGAAACCCGTTCGAGGTCGATTGCAAAAGCATGCGTGGGGTTTCGGCTCCATTGGCGCAGAGTACGACTGCTTTGGCGCGCTGTATCTGTTCCTGCCGGTGACCGTCAAAGTAGACCACTCCGTTCACACGTCCTTGCTTGTCGACTGAAAGTTGATGGACATAAGAGTTGGCCCGAATTTCGCAGCGTCCGGTTTCCTCAGCAACCGGGATGACGCTCGCTAACGTGCTCGACTTCGCGCCCCATTCACAGCCGAAGCACTCGCAATATCCGCAATGCGCGCACTGCGAACGCCCCTTGTAAGGCTGGGAAAGAATCGCCATCGGAGCCGGGTAGGCGTGCCAGCCGAGTTTCTTAGCGCCACGTTCCATCAGAACCCCGGTAGACTTCACGGGCATTGGGGGCAATGGATACGGCTTTGAGTGTGGCGGTTCAAACGGATTTGTCCCGATTACTCCTGAGACTCCAAGGTCCCATTCGGCCTGGGTGTAATAAGGCTCCAGTTCGGCATATGTGATCGGCCAATCATCGAAGCCAGTTCCGGCAATCGTTCCCCAACGGGTACGCTCCACAAAATCGATCTCGTGGTGGCGCCAATAATTGGCGGTGAAATGGACAGAGCCTCCGCCGACACACCGTCCGTATTGAATTGTGGGCTGTACCACCGCGGCGTCGTTGGCAGACTTGCGAAATGTGTTCGGCTGGTGCTCATGATTGTTGGTGAGCACATCGACACCGATACGTGGTTGGTTCCAGATCGGCCTGATCTTCAATTCGTCATGACCAAAATCGCTCTCGTGCAAGTAAGGGCCTTGTTCGAGAACGACTACGTCGAATCCTGCCGTGGACAGTTCCTTGGCGACCACACCGCCGGCAGCCCCTGCGCCGACGACAACAAAGTCAACCGCGGTTTTGGTATCAAATGTTTTCATCTTTGCCTCGAAGCGGTGCGCTAATGTCCTTTGTTATATTCCGCGTCGTAGTAGCCGAAAGGCGGTTCGTAAGTCATTTCGTTTCCCAAGCCGATCAGCTTCCATCCCACTTCGTTATAGTTCCCTCCGTACTCGGGGGATGCGAAAAATCCCATGATTGTATGAAGCCGCACGAGTTCGAAGAATTCAGACTTCTCGATTGCTTGCAGAACCTGGATTTGTTGCGGGGAGCTTAATTTCCCAAATGTCTTTGCAGTCGGAAAAAGCTTTTGTACCGCGCCGGGAAGATCTCGCAGCCCCTGGACGTAGGCAGGCTGCTTATCCTTGTCGAACGTGACCAGCGCCCGATCAATGAAGTAGATGACGCGAGCTTCGCGAGCGCCAGGTGTGTCGTCCGCTGGAATGATCTGAGCGGCGACGGATTCCACCTCGGTGGCTTGTTCCGGTGAGAAGAATTGAAACGCAGGCGACGTTGCGGAATTTGCGGCCTCGCGAGCGTGGTTCTGGGCGGCCAAGATGGCTGGCCAATGCAGGCTCAACCAGGCTCCGCCAAGTCCGGTTGCGGAACGGATCAAGAATTGTCTTCGGGAATTGTTTTCCATTTTTCGCTGAGCATGATAACACCGCCACGAGGCTGGACTCGCAACTCGAAAGAGTCACAAGTTCTCTTTGCCTTTTCCATCGCCGTGGCTTAGACTCGGCGGCGACAACCAATGGCAGCTACACGAAGAACATTCCTGGAAACTCTAGGAGGCGCTGCGGCATTAGGGATCGTAGGCGGCTCGATCAGCGAGTCCGCAAAGGCTATGGGCCGCTCATCGAGCAGTCCCGCACCCAGTGACAAGGTCATGTTCTGGGTCGCCGCGCTGACTCCTTGCGACAAAAATCTTAGATTCGACGAAAGCATCTACGCCGACATGATGGCCTATTTCAAGCAGACCGGGGTGGATGGCGTGGTTGTTCTGGGAACGACTGGGGAATATCCTTCGTTCTCGGTCGCGGAGCGCAAGAAGGTGGCCGAGGTTGCGTTCAAGCATCGCAACGGCCTCAACCTTATTGTCTCGTCCGGTACTTCGAACTTCCCTGAGACCATTGAGCTCTCGCAACATGCGGCAGCCAACGGCGCCGACGGGCTGCTGGTCATTCCGCCGTTTTATTTCAAGCACCCGCCGCAGCAGGGCCTGATCACTTACTTCTCGTTGCTGTTTGAGAAAGTGACGATTCCGATCAACCTCTACCACATTCCGAGTCTCAGCGGTGTTCCGATCTCCCTCGAACTTTTGCACGCGCTGGAAAAGTATCCTAACGTCGCCGGAATTAAAGACTCGGAGGACGACGTAGTGGAGTATGGCCGCTTCGTTAAAGATTTTCCCAAGCTGAATATGCGGACCGGTACGGTCACGAACCTAAAGCCGGCGCTGGAAAACGGGATGGGCGCCATTTTGATGGAAGGGAATCTGTTCACCAAACAGATCGCGGATGTTTTTGCCGCGCAGCGGGGCGGCAAGAATCTTGATGAACCGCTGGCGAAACTCGATGCCGCGATCAAACTGCTGGCGCCGGCCGGTGGTTATGATTTCGGTACGATGAAGTACGCTCTCGGCTTACAGATGGGAGCGCGTCAAACGTATGCGCGTCCGCCACACGTCGATCCTACTGACGAGCAAAAAGCAAAGATGAAAGAAGCGTTGGAGCAGATGAAGCAGTTGAGCTAGCAGTTTCTTTCGCTGAGGAGAAGATGCGTCGGGTAAAACCTGCTTTGTGGCACACTGTCGCGTGGGCAGTTGCTATTGTCTTCTTGTTCTCTTTTGCCGCTTTAGCTCAATATCACCCGAAAGACACCGAGTGGCCCACTTACGCGGCCGATCTTGCGAGCACGCGGTATCGCCCGCTCGACCAGATCAATGCTACAAATTTCAACGACCTTGAAGTAGCGTGGCGGCTCAAGACCGATGCTTTCGGAAACCGGCCCGAGTACAAGCTCGAAGGCACTCCGCTGATGGTCAATGGTGTCCTGTACACAACGGCGGGAACACGGCGGGCGGCTATAGCCCTTGATGCCGAGACCGGAGAACTGCTGTGGGTTCACGGAGAACACGAAGGTGCGCGTGGCGCAGCCGCGCCAAGACAGCTTTCTGGCCGTGGACTTGCTTACTGGTCTGACGGGAAAGAAGAGCGCATTCTCTATATCACGCCGGGTTACCGGCTTGTCTGCCTGAACGCGAAAACGGGCGTGCCCGTGCCGACGTTCGGTCAAAATGGCATCGTCGATCTGAAACTCGATGATGATCAGACAATTCTTCCCGATCTCACAACCGGAGAGATCGGATTGCATGCGACTCCGATCGTGGCGAAGGACACTGTGATTGTCGGCGCCGCTTTTCGCGAAGGATTCACCCCGGTCAGCTATCGCAACAATAAGGGATATGTGCGCGGATTCGACGTGCGCACCGGGAAGCGTCTCTGGATCTTCCATACCATTCCGAAGAAGGGGGAGTTCGGTTACGACAGTTGGCTCAATGGCTCCGCAGAATACAGTGGCAACACCGGCGTGTGGACCCAGATCACGGTCGATGAGGAACTCGGCTTGGTATACCTGCCCGTCGAGAGTCCGACTGGAGACTTTTACGGCGGCCACCGAGCGGGGAACGATCTGTTCGGCGAGAGCCTCGTATGTGTCGATCTGAAGACCGGCCAGCGGAAATGGCACTTTCAGCTGGTACACCATCCGCTGTGGGACATGGATATTTCTTCCGCACCGATCCTTGCAGACATTTCGGTCAACGGCCAGAAGATCCAGGCTGTCGCACAGCCCAGCAAGCAGGGATTCCTCTACGTGTTGGATCGTGTGACCGGGAAACCGGTATGGCCCATCGAAGAGCGCCCGGTTGAACAGGGAAACGTGCCGGGTGAATGGTACTCGCCGACCCAACCATTTCCCACGAAACCTCCCGCGTACAGTCGTAACGGGGTCTCGCTCGACGAGTTGATCGACTTCACACCTGATATGCGAAAGAAGGCTGAAGAGATTGTTTCGCGATATCACTTGGGACCTGTCTTTACTCCTCCAATTGTGAGCAAAGCCGAAGGGCCGATCGCAACCCTGACTCTCGGTACTGCGGATGGCGGCACAAATTGGCCTGGAGGTTCGTATGATCCTGAAACCCACATTGCTTACCTATACGCCTGCAATGCTTGTCTCGAGCCGATCGGTTTGGTTCAGCCGCCCAAGGGTTTCTCCGACATGAATTACGTTTACGGTACGGCGGGCAAAGACGTGAAAATGATCAATGCAGCCGGAACAAACTCCAGCGCCGATGCCCCGAAAGCGCCCAAGAAGAGCCCGAATGACGATTGGATTTCGCTGAACGTAGATGGATTGCCGCTCATCAAGCCGCCATACGGAACGATTTCCGCGATCAACCTCGATACCGGCGAGATGGTTTGGCAGATCGCGCACGGAGAAACTCCGGATCTCGTGCGCAACCATCCGGCTTTGAAGGGACTTTCGATTCCAAGAACCGGGCAAGAAACGTGGAACGTCGGGACGCTGGTCACGAAGACGCTGGTCATCGCCGGCGACGGGCAGGTAACAACGACGCCGGAACATCCTCGTGGCGCGATGCTGCGAGCCTACGATAAAGCGACGGGCAAAGAGGTCGGAGCGGTTTATATGCCGGCGCCGGAAAGCGGATCGCCGATGACGTACATGCTGCACGGCAAGCAGTACATCGTGATCGCCGTGAGTGGCGGAACTTATTCGGGAGAGTACATCGCGTACACGCTTCCGACGGATTAATGCAGACTGCAATTCCTTTGGCCGAAACCAGAAATGAAGAGCGGATTTCGAGCAGCGCTTCTTTTGGTGAGTTTCTTCTGCGCGTCCCGTCTCGTCGCGCAAGACGAAATGCGATCGGTATGGGACGGCGTTTACACGCAGGAGCAATCGCAGCGTGGTCAGTCGGCGTATAAAGCCGGGTGTGCGTCCTGTCACGGCGATACATTGAAGGGTGCGGGCGAGGCCCCGGCTTTATCAGGGATCACGTTTATCAGCAACTGGAATGGGCTGCCGCTCGGCGATCTCTATGAACGAATTCGCCGCACCATGCCGCAAGACAATCCCAGCCGGGTCACGCGGCAAGAAAAACTCGACGTACTCGCATACATTCTGAGCGTGAACCAGTTTCCCAACGGAAGAACGGATCTACCGCATCAACCCGAATTGCTCAAGCTGATTCGTATTGAGGCCAACAAGCCGGAAGCTAAGAAATGACCAATCATTTCCAATTGGAGGTTTGAAGGTATGAAGAAAATATTCGTTCTCATCATCATCGCCGCGGCTTTGGTTGGTTTCGTGATCGGACGGTCCACTAATTTCTCTGCACAGCCGGTCCTGAGCGGTCATTTTAATGACCTATCTTTCGTGCAGCCAGCTTTCGCTCAGGACAGCAAGCCGGAAACCATGCCATTCGGCTTTAATTCGCCGAGTTTTCCGGCGCAAGCGCCCGATGCGCCTCCGATTACGCACTGGAGCATCGACGATATCCAGAAGGCGCATGCCGAGATGGCAGAGAAAGCGGCGAAGCTCGCCAGCCAGCCTGGAAGCGGCATGAGTCAAGCGTTCGTGGGAGGGCCGATCGAACTGCAGACTCGCAATTTCAGCATGTACATGCTGTACCGCGTTCATCGGGAGCAACCGGTGTTGAGTCTAACGAAAGTGAACAGCGTCTGGGACGACGCCGAACAACACGCCGGCGTGTACGACTTCTACGTGTTTACTGGCGGGTCGGGGCAGATGATCGTAGGCGGCAAAATTGAAAATCGCAAGAACCTGATGGATAAAGATGGCCCGGTACCGGGAGAATATCGCGGACAACCGATCGTCGGAGGTCAGACCTTCAACGTCAAAGCCGGCGACTGGCTGCTGATTCCGCCCGACCAGCCTCATCAGCCGAAGCCGGGCCCGGGCGGGTTCAGTTACATGATCATGAAGATCAATACGGGAATTTATCCCTGGAGCTTAATCCGTTAAGTGTCTTCCACTGACTTGACTCGATAGTCATGGCGTCACAGTGAATGTCGCGGAGCTAATAGCCAGCCCGCCCTTGGTCAAAATCCCGACTGGACCAGTTGCAGCACCCGTGGGTACAGTCGCCGTCACTTGTGTATCAGAGTTCACAGTGAATTTGGCAGGATTGTAATTTCCAAAGCCGACACCCTCCGTTTGAGTCAGGCTCACACCGGTGATCGTGACCACCGTTCCGACCGGTCCGCTCGGTGGCGAAAAGCTCAATAGTTGTGGCGTGACTCGAAAACTCTGCGGAGTATTCAGAGTGCCGTTCGCCTCTGTGATGGTGACTTTTCCGGTGGTGGCTCCGTTCGGCACCTTTGCGCCAAGGAAAGTATCGGACAAGACGGTAAACGTCGCTGGAGTTCCGTTGAAGGAAACAGTCTTTGTCCCGGTAAATCCCTGACCAAGAATTTGGACGGTCGTGCCTACCTTGCCCGACGAGATCACAAATAACTCAGCAAAGGGCTGGAGGCCAGCATTCATGCTGTAAAAAACACCGTCGTCGGAAGGCCCGCCAGTGTGTGTTAGGCCGTAGATCACGCCGTTGGTATCGAGGACGGGGCTCGGCGAGGGGCTCGAACCGTGGGTCCCATCGAAGGTGGAAATTACCGAAAAACCCGAACCGCCGGTGCTGAGCCGGAACATGACTCCTGCTCCGACCGATCCGCCCGTCGTGGTCCCGCCATAGAGGAAGCCATCGCTGCCCTGAACGACGCCAGCTTGCGGGGTCGAGCCGCCAACTTTGTCGTTGGTCGAAAAATTGTGCAAAACCGTATATGCGCCTGCCACGGTAAGCCTAAAGACCACGCCTCCGCCCCCGGTGCCGCCGCTCGAAGTCGTCCCATAAAAATTGCCGTCGCTTGCCTGCAGGAGCGATCCAAAAGGTTGACTGCCTGTCGGGGAGTCAAAGCTGTGAATGATTTTGAGAACTCCTTTGGTAGTGACGGAAAAGAACGTCCCGTCGTTGAAGTCTCCGCCGTAAGGAGTCATTCCGTAAAGCAAGCCGTCGGTTCCGAGGTACAACGGTGTTTCGCTGTGCGAAGCCAAATTCGTGAGCACAGTGAAGGAGCCGTTGGGTGTGATTTTGTAAACCACGGCTACGGTGCCGTTGCCGGTATTGCCATAAAGATTGCCGTCCGGCGCGGGAGTGGGTGGAACCTTCGGATAAGCTCCGTCGTTTAAATTTCCGAAGTTGTAGAGAGTCGTCAGGTTTCCCGACGGGGTGATTTTGAAGATTGTACCGGCGTGTTGACTTCCACCTTGGTAAGTCGTGCCGTAAAAGTTGCCATCAAGCCCCAGGCTGAGACCGCCTTGGGCGCCGATGCCGTCTGAGCTGTCAAAGTCGTAGAGCGTGGTTAGTCCGCCGGCGAGCGTTACCTTGAACACCGTGCCAAAGCCGTGCTTCCCGTCTGAGACTGTGCCGCCGTAGAGATTGCCGTCGCGCCCTTGCGCGAGTAACCCGGCATAGGTGGCACAACAGCCGTGTGCATCGTCAAAGTCGTATAGATCGGTATAGGTTTGGGCGTGGAGCGAGGGGACGAATAGGAGCACCGTGATGAGCAATTGGAAGGATCGGGAAACAGGGAACTGCATCATTTCAAAACTCCTTACTTTGTGATCAATATTGATAGCTGTTCAGGGCGGAGCCAGCACAAAGGCCGAAGCGGGCAATCCTCCCGGAGTTGCCGCATCTCCGGCCTTGAGTGCATAGGGCACGCTGAGCAAAGGAGTGCGAGGCAGTTCCGCGCCCCCTTCCACCTGCACACTCAGCCCGCGCGCCTCACCCGAGACAAACAAGTCCTGCGGAAGTCCGCCAGACTTGCTTGCGCCCAACAAAACCGGTGTCTGCCCAAACATCGGTGAAACCCAGGGCAGAAGGAACATCAGTTGGTACATAAAAGAAGTAATCCAACAACGGCCCAGTTGGCGCGGAACCCGCTGACCGGTCATGAATTCCCCTTTGTTATCTAAGGCGAAAAATGAGCGGCAAATTGGCTCAAGTCTTTTTTGAGGAGCCCTAAGTACACTGTAAGTCCTGTGTTTTCAATTGACTTCCGGTATGACGAGACGATATTCTTCGCGCCAGCTGTGCTGCTTGGGGCACGCGTGCATCGTTCTGCAAATCAGGTAACCGAGCTACTGGTACGTTGGCGGGGCGGCGACCGCAAGGCCCTCGACGCCCTTATGCCCTTGGTCTATGCCGAGCTGCACCGCTTGGCGAAGACCTATCTCCAGCGGGAACGTCCCGGCCACACGTTGCAAAGCACGGCGTTGGTGCACGAGGCGTACGTCCGGCTCGCGGGACAAAACACTCCGCAGTGGCAAAACCGGGGTCACTTTTTCGGGGTGGCGGCGCAATTGATGCGCCAGATTCTGGTGGACCACGCGCGCGGGCATCGCGCCGACAAACGTGGCGGCGGCGCGTTGAAACTCACGTTGTTGGAAGCAGCCGAGCAGCCGAAACCAGTCGATGTGGATCTCGTTGCTCTGGACGACGCATTAAAAAGCCTTGCAGCGATCGATCCCCAACAGAGCCGGATCGTGGAGCTGAAGTTCTTTGCGGGACTTAGCAATGAGGACACTTCAGAGATTCTGGGAATTTCAACATCGACGGTAAAGCGGGATTGGGTCGTGGCTCGCGCCTGGTTATTTCGCGAGTTGGAGCGGAGAAACACGGCATGAAGCAGGAGCGCTGGGAACAAATTAAGACGGTGCTCGAGAATGCTGTGGAGCTCGATGTGTCCGAAAGATCTTCTTATCTCGACGGGGCATGCGGCTCCGATTCTGATTTGCGCCGGGAGGTGGAGTCACTTCTGTCATCCCATGAGCGCGCAGGCTCCAGATTCATGGGACAACCGGCCGTTGAATTGTTGAACTCCGCACTGAGTAACTCGCCTGCCGGTTCACGCGTAGGCACGCGGGCAGGAGTGTACGAACTCGTCGAGGAGATCGCCCATGGCGGCATGGGTGAGGTTTATCGCGCGCGGCGGGTGGACGGCCACTACGAAAAGGAAGTTGCGGTAAAGCTCGTACGCGTGGGCATGGATACTTCTTTCGTGCTGGAGCGGTTTCTGCACGAACGCCAGATTCTGGCCTCGCTCGACCATCCTTGCATCGCGCATTTGCTCGACGGGGGAACTACGGACGAGGGTGTTCCATACTTCGTGATGGAACTGATTGTCGGCACCCCAATTGATGAATATTGCGATACCCGCCACCTTTCGATAACTGATCGGCTGAAGCTGTTCCAACAGGTCTGTTCCGCTGTCCAATATGCGCATCAGCATCTGGTGATCCATCGTGATATCAAGCCGAATAACATTCTGGTCACAGAAGGAGGGGAGCCAAAGCTTTTGGATTTCGGTATCGCGAAAATGCTCGATCCCTCCGGCGAGCATGAGGCGACCGTTCTGCGTCCGATGACGCCGGAGTATGCCAGCCCGGAGCAGATTCGTGGCGAGCCCATTACAACCGCTACAGACGTCTACTCGCTGGGGATCGTGCTCTATCGGCTCTTGACCGGTACATCTCCCTACCGTGGCGACACGCGAAATTTTCATGAGATGTCCCGAGAGGTCGTTGAAACCGATCCCGTGCGGCCCAGTCTCGTAGTCCTGCAATCGCAAACGATCAGCAACGAAAATGAGCTGGAGGCGGAAGCGTCGGGACAAGTCTTTCAGGATCGTGCGACATCTCCCGCCAAACTCAAACGATGCTTGACAGGCGACCTGGACACCATCGTTCTTAAGGCGCTGCGGAAGGAACCTGAGCGGCGCTACAGCTCGGTCGAACAGTTAGCGGAAGACATACGGCGTCATCTGGACGGCTTGCCGGTAGCAGCGAGAAGAGGTTCATGGTCCTATCGTGCTTCCAAGTTTACTCAGCGCCACAAAGTGGGGATGATCGCGACGGTAATGATAGCTCTGGCCCTGCTGGCCGGCATGGTGCTCACTTTGCGCGAAGCGCGAATTGCAGAAGGGAACCGGCAACTCGCCGAGGCTAATCGCAAGCGAGCTGAGCAGCGCTTCAATGATGTGCGGCGGCTGGCGAATTCGCTGATGTTTGAGGTGCACGATTCCATCAAGGACCTTCCCGGCTCGACGCCCGCTAGAAAATTGTTAGTCACGAGGGCGCTGGAATATCTAGATAGCCTGAGCAGGGAAGCGAAAGGCGATGCGTCGCTGCAGCGCGAACTCGCTGCGGCCTACGAGCGAATTGGAGATGTGCAGGGACAGCCACGGCAAGCAAATCTGGGTGACTCCGCCGGAGCAGCCGACAGTTACGGGAAGGCGCTTGCCATTCGCGAGGCGTTGCTCGCAGCGAACCCCAACGATCTTCAAGTGCTTCTGGATTTAACCCCGAATTATGGGAAGCTAAGCGATTTGCTTTGGACTCTGGGCAATCCCAAGGGTGCCATGGAGAACGCGCACAAGGAGATCTCCACGGCCGAAGCCGCTTATCGGGTAAACCCGAGTGATCCTAAAACACGCTTGCTCGTCGCCAGCTACCGCATGGACTACGGCTACCGATTAGCGGTGATCGGTGGTGACCGTGCCGGCGGTCTCAACACCTTGCGCCAGGGTTCCAACATGCTGGAGCAACTGAGCGCCGAGAATCCCAACGACCTGCAGATTCTGCGCACATTAGGCCTCAGCTACTCGCGTACCGCCGGAATTCTCGAAGACCGGCCGGAAGGTCGCGACGAAGCGCTGGCGCTGTACAAGAAAGCAATCGCGGTTAAGAACAACCTGCTGAAATCCGATCCCACCAATACGGACTTTCGTCGTCTGCTTGCGTACGACCAATATACGTTGGGAAATTTATTAGCAGAAACTGATCTATCGAATGCGCTTGGTTACGAGCGTTCTGCGCTGGCATCGTTTGACGATCTCTCTCTCGCGGATCCTCTCAACAGTCAATACCAGCAAGATCGGGGACGCGCCCTGAGTCACATTGGACAGACATTGACGCGGATGCGAAATTTCGGCCAGGCACGCGAGCCGTTGCGGCAATCTCTAACCTTGCTGGAGAAATTGCCGGGAAAGGACAACCCGCACTCGATAGTGGGCTACGCGATTGCTTCTGACCGATTCTGGTTAGGAAAAGCCACTGTCGGCCTTGCTTCCGCAACAAGTATTTCGACGCAGCAGAAATCGAACTACTGCCGGGAGGCGGAATCGTGGTTTCGGCAGTGCCAGCCTGCTTTTGAAGAACTCCGCGATCATGCCGCGCCCGAATACGAAGGAGCGGAGCGGATTCAAGAGATTCAACAGGAACGAATGACCTGCCAGTCGAGAATCAATAAGTCCGCCACAGTCGCGAGTTCGTCGAAGAAGGTTCAGTAAAGAAAGCAGAAAGACCTCGGGCTTCTGGCGTGACTTGCGACGGCGGCCCGAGGAGATCCGATAAAGTTTTGCACTTACCTATCCAGAAATGAGTCATTGCTCAGCCAAAGTTCCGCCAGTGACTTGAGATTGTACTTATAGGTTCTCGTGACCTTGAATTCCTTCCCGCCCCTCATGCGCAGTCCGTAATCTCCAGTCAGGTAGGGCCGGATCTCTTCGACCCACGAACGGTTCACCAACACTGAACGATGAATGCGGACAAACCCATAAGGTTCGAGTTGTCTCTGAATGGCAGTGATCGACTCGCGCAAGAGGTAGGAACCAGACTCGCACTGCAGCAGTACATAATTACCCTGCGCGCGGATGACGAGCACGCAATCTGTACTAACAAATCGAGTCCTGCCCTTGACCCGGATGGCAATTCTAGCCAGCGGAGTATGGCATCTCGCTAACGGTTCGGTTCGTGCTTTCACATGAGCGACATCACTGGTGGTAAGCTGACGCAATCCCATGTCTGATGCAATCGTGATGTGTTCGCTCATTTGGACAATCTGACTGCCGGCTAACTTTTCAATGAGCATCTGCGGACGCCGGCGTTCCATCCGACCACTCGGAGACCGGGACCATGAACTCGGTCACTGGCTCCGGAGCGCCATTAAAGTGCGGATTCACCAGAATCGGCGAGTCCGGAGCGCCTGCGCCCCAGGTCTTCGCGTCTTTGAAGGGAACGTAAAACATGAGGTGGGGAACCCAGTGTCCGGCGCGGTCGTTAAGGCGCGATTGCTTCGACAACATATAATCCATCGCCCCCTGCTCGACGGCGGGCAGTTCATTTTTCTCCACGGCGTCCTTCATGCTGTCGTGGATTTCATCTTTTGTTTGTCCAGCCAGTACAAACTTTGTCCTCATAAAAGTGATTGGCAGCACGGACCGGGCGGCTGGGGCGTTGTAGCAGGAGGGACCGCGATTCTTAGGATTCCAAAATTCAGGGCTGTTGAATGCGCCCATCCAGGCACGTTCTACGAGGCAGACAAAGCCATTGGTGCCTGCGACTGCAGTTTCATATCCATGCCTTCCGAGAACCATGACTGTGGCGTCCTTGGCAATGGATGGAGGAGCCGCGCTCCGAGCCAGCGCGATCTCACTGTTCCGATCCGGCATCAGGTATTGGTCCAGCGAGGCCATGTTGGGATAGGGTCCGGTCGCGTCCTGCGCTTGCACGTGCCGATTCGCGCCTAACGCAAGTGCCATCGCGGCAGAAGCCAGCACTGCGATCGTCATTGCTTTCATAGGATGATCCTCTCTGGTTCAATACAAACCGGTTGGTATGTAAATATCCCTCTCTTTTCGCATCGATGCGATCAGCCGCGCTTGTGGTTGCCCGGCGGGCGAAGAGACCCCAGCCAGCTCACGATATTTCTGATTCCTGTTTTCCACACCTTAGGATCTTGAGCATTCTTGGCCAGCACTTCGTAGCCTTCGACCATCGCAATCAGAAAGCTCGCGGCGTCTTCCGGAACCAGGTCCCGGCGCACCGATCCCTGTGATTGTCCTCTTCGCAAGGTCGTGGCAATTGCTTCTTGCCAGCCGAGGAAAATCTTCTCGAGTCGCTTGCGGAATTGTTCGTCAAGCCGAGACATCTCCTGCGCCAAATTGACCAGAGGACAGCCGTTCTTCACATCACTTGGGCTATGGGGTATCGCCTGCACAGTGGCGATCAAAGCCTCGAGAGCATCCTTGTGGTTGCTTCGTTGCAGAGGAAGCAGCCACCTTTCGCGGGTAAGTTTCGCGATGACCTCTTCGATGATGGCGTATCCCAGAGCCTCCTTGCTTTCAAAATGGTAGTAGAGTGCCCCTTTGGTGACGTTCGTGGCGGCCAGAATTGCATCGATTCCGGCGCTTTGGAAGCCGTATCGATATACCTGTCGATAAGCTGCTTGCAACACGCGTTGTCGCGTGCGCTCAGAATCGCGCAGCCGGCCCGTAGTTGCCCGGGAAGATCGGTGTTCCAACATACCAACTAGTATGTATGATGCGCGCTCCGGCGTCAAAGAAAACGTGGGGAACAATTTTTTCTACTGAAATCTGCAAGTGTGCATAACTTGACTTTGAGTTGTTGTATTCCGACAAGTGACAGGTGCGACCTTCGAGAGACAGGTTGACAGGACCACAAACCAAGTCCACAAACACGACAGAACATCAACCTGTCCATATTCGCAATCTCATATGCGCGAAATGGCTGGTGGACGCAAACAGTTGCAAACTCGACGTGTTTATCTTGGCAGTGTCTTTGCACTAGTCCGACTCGTGGGGAATCAAGTTCCACACGAGGAGGCTCAATGAATCGACATATCGTTTTTGCCGCGGTGGCTTTTGCAATATTTTGTCTGGTTGCAAATCCTGCTGCGCGCGCTCAATCCATCACGACCGGCGGTATCTCCGGTACGATCGCGGATCCTTCGGGAGCAGTTGTTCCAAACGCGACCATCAGTCTGAAGAGCGTAGAGAAGGGATTCACTCAGGGAGCTACGTCGAATGCTGACGGAGTCTACCACTTCGCTCTTCTGCCACCGGGAAATTACAGGCTGTCGGTATCCGCCCAGGGTTTTAATGCGGCCACAGAAGCGTCCAGTGTGGCGGTTGGAGCGATCTCGACAGTAAACATCAAGCTCGAGATTGGCAGCACCGGTACAACTGTGGAGGTGAGCGGGTCGGCTCCGCTGTTACAAACCGACAGCTCAGAAATCTCCACCACCATGAACACGCTCGCGGTGCAGACACTGCCGAACCCCGGCAATGACCTGAGCTTCATCGCCCAGACCGCGCCGGGTTCAACCATGAACACGCAGGCCGGTTTCGGCAACTTTGCCAGCTTCGGCATTTCGGCAACGTCGAACCTGTTTACGATGAATGGAATGTATGACAACGATCCGTTTCTGAACCTGAACAACTCAGGCGCGACCAATTTGCTGCTGGGCAACAACGAAGTGCAAGAAGCAACGGTGGTCAGCAACGGTTACTCTGGTCAGTACGGCAGCTTTGCCGGGGCGCAGGTCAACTACGTGACCAAGTCGGGATCAAACCAATGGCATGGCAATGCATCGTACTTCTGGAACGGTTCGGTGATGAACGCCAATGACTGGTTCAACAACAACACCAACACTCCGAAAGCCTTCGACAACGCCAACCAGTATGCGGCGTCGTTCGGCGGTCCGATCAAGAAGGACAAGGCATTCTTCTTTTTCAACTATGAAGGATTGCGGGTGGTCATTCCGGTCAGCAACAATGTGACCTTCCCAAGCCCCGCATTCCAATCGGCCACGCTGGCGAACTTGCCCAATTTCTTTTCGGGTAATGATCTGGCCACCGAGACGGCGTATTACAAGAACATGTTCAACCTGTACAACAACGCTCCTGGCGTCAGCCGCGCGACCGCGGTTACGGCTAACAGCGGAGGTTGTGGCGCGGTGGCGATTGCGGGAGTGCCGACCTGCGCCGACAGCTTCGTTTCCAACGCTGGTCAACTCACACACGAATACCTGTTGTCGGGCCGGTTTGACTTCAACCTGACCAACAACGACAAGTTCTTCATTCGGATGCAGGAAGACAAAGGGGTGCAGGCGACTTTCACCGACCCGATCAGCAAGTTGTTCGACACCAGCAGCAACCAGCCTGAGTACCAGAGCCAAGCAAGCTGGACTCACAGCTTTGGCACCAAGGCGGTGAACAACCTTGTGGCATCCACTACTTATTACAGTGCGATTTTCAAGAATCCCAACGGGGCCGCAGAAACCGCCGCATTTCCAGCGTCATTGGGACTGGCTGACGGGTCCTTTATCAACAGTGCCAACGCGGGAGGCGCAAGCCTTGGTGGCGAAGATTTTGACTTCCCACAGGGCCGCAACGTGACCCAATACCAGTTTGTGGATGACTTCTCCTACAACCTCAGCGCGAAACACACACTGAAGTTGGGAGAGAACTTCCACCGCTATGACATTGGCGACCACGATTTGGGCGCGGTCACTCTTCCCTTAGAGTATTTGTTTAGCTTGCAGTCTTTCTACGATGGCGGCGCGGATGGTGTGCTGCATATTCAGAACTTTCCCGCTCAGCTTGCCGTTCCGGTCTCTATCTACGGGCTCGGATGGTATGTGCAGGACGAATGGCGCGTAACTCCCACTCTGAAGATCACGGCTGACATGCGGTTCGACCACACTTCGAACCCGGTGTGCCAGATCAACTGCTTTTCGCGGTTCACGACCCAGTTTGATGGTCTGGACCACAACCCTGCGATTCCTTACAACCAGAGCCTGATCCCGAACCAGCGTCAAGCGGCGCAATCCTTGACTGCGATTGCGTATCAGCCACGCATCGGTTTTGCATGGTCGCCGTTGGGTCTGAAGAACACAGTGATTCGCGGCGGCTACGGATTGTTCTCCGACACGTTCCCGGGGCAAGTTGCCGATACCGCGACCGAAAACCCACCGTTTCAGAATCGGTTTACGGTCGTCGGTACCGCCTTGGCGCCTGGGGTGACGGGCAGTCCGTGGGGCTTGGCATCCGCGGCGAATGCGGCATTCCTTGCCGGCTACAGCAGCGGTGGCACTCTGGCTACGGTCGGGGTAACGCCGAACGTCGGCAGCGCAAACAAGATCAGCGTGCCGATGTACAGCGAGTACAACCTGGAATTACAACAGGGAATCGGCAACAACACCACCATCAACATCAACTACGTTGGGAACCACGGCTATCATGAGACGGCAGTTAACAACGTAGCCAACGCGTTCTGCCCGCCTTCGACCTGTCCGGCGGGATTTGCGGGTCTACCCGCAGCCGCACCCGATCCGCGCTGGGGAACAGTGATCCAGGACTACAGCGTGGGCACCTCCAACTACAACGGAGTCACCGCATCGGTGCAACATCGCTTCAGCCATGGGCTGCAACTGTCGGGAAACTTCACCTGGAGCCATGCTCTGGATGAAATCTCGAATGGCGGATTCCTCGCATTTAACGGCGCAACGGCGGCCAGCTTGCAGAGTCCACTGTTGCCGAATCCAGCTCAGATCAGCCGCATGTACGGCAACGCCGACTACGATACCCGGAAATACGCCAGCATCAGCTACGTGTACCAGGTACCGTACAAGTGGGGCCCGAAGCCGGCGTTCGAAGGCTGGCAGATCTCTGGAACGATGTTTGCGCGCAGTGGCTTGCCATACACTGTGACCGACAACGTTTCGTCGCAGGCCCTCGGCGGGTTTGGTTACGCGGGAGAACTGTGGGCGGGTTACAACGGAGCGGCACAACCGAGTTGTGGCGTGGGTGCGGCGTCGGGGGTAGCGGGTGGGGCAACTTCTCCCTGCCTGAACATCTCCGACTTCACGCCAGCCGTGAACTCGGTTGCGCTTAGCAATGGAACGGTGCTGGCGCCGAGCTACGGTTTCGGTAACCAGCGGCGAAACCAGTTCTACGGGCCCTCGTACTTCGATACCGACCTGACGGTCATGAAGTTCTTCGGCATCCCGCACTGGGAGGAAGCGAAGTTCGGGATTGGGGCACAGTTCTTCAACATCCTCAATCACCCCAATTTCGACGATCCAGTTCGTGATATGTCGAATGTCGCTCAGTTCGGCCAGATCGTGAGAGATGTGGCCACGCCGACCAGTATCCTGGGATCGTTCCTCGGTGCCAACGCGTCACCGCGGTTGATCCAACTGACGGCGAAGTTCAACTTTTAACTTGACGTTTCCACTCCAGGGCGGCTTCAGACGAGGCCGCCCTGGATAACTAAGGAGCATGTCGCACTCACAAGAAGCTGGAAAAGGAGATGGAGATGAAGAGGATCGGAGTATCACGGCGGAAGGCGCTCCGGGCAGGAGCGTGGGCACTGGC
>Ga0070735_10000662_pt1 | contig 35826 bp, 28 predicted proteins | sample Coa_R1_FD_66443 | JGI IMG/M metagenome (GOLD analysis project Ga0070735, IMG submission 66443) | Surface soil microbial communities from Centralia Pennsylvania, which are recovering from an underground coalmine fire - Coalmine... | ecosystem: Environmental > Terrestrial > Soil > Unclassified ...
GAAACGTTGGGCGTCAGCTTCACAATGACCGGCAGTTTAGCGACTTCCATCACCCAGCGTGTAATCTGCTCGCAGTACTCGGGGACCTGCCCCACCGCGCTGCCCATTCCACGTTCATTCATGCCATGCGGACATCCGTAGTTCAGTTCGATGCCGTCTGCGCCCGTGTCCTGGATTCGCCGAATCACGTCGTGCCAGACTTCAGGCTTTGATTCGACCATCGCCGAAACAATCACCGCGCGATCCGGCCACGCGCGCTTGATTTCAGCAATCTCTCGCAAGTTCACTTCAACGGGCCGGTCGGAAATCAGTTCGACGTTATTGAATCCCACCATTTTTTGTCCGCCGTAATGCCACGCGCCGTAACGATTGGAAACATTCAGGACCGGGGCGCCTATCGTCTTCCACACCACGCCGCCCCAGCCCGCTTCAAACGCGCGGTGCACCTGCGCTCCGGAATTGGTTGGCGGCGCCGATGCCAACCAGAAAGGATTCGGCGAACGGATTCCCGCGAAATTGATGCGTAGATCAGCCATATGCTTTCAACCTTTCATGAATCGCGCGCGCCGCAAGCTTTCCATCCTGCACTGCCATTACCGTGGAAGCCGCTCCGTGCGCGCGTATGCAATCTCCGCCGGCAAACACGCCCAGCAAACTGGTTTCAAAGTTGCCATCCACATGAATGAATCCTTTGTTTGTTTTCAAACCAAGCTTAGTAATCAGTGAAGGCTTCTGCTGCCCGATGGCTTTGACAACCTGGTCCGCTTCCAGAACAAAGTTTGAACCGGCTACCGGCTGCGGCGTTGGTCGACCCGAAGCGTCCTTCCCGCCCAGGCTCATGCGTACGCATTCGAGCCCCTTCACGACGCCGTTTTCGGCAAGCAGCAGCACGGGCTGCGTGAGAAAGCTGAATCGAACGCCTTCCCGCTTTATGAAATCGTACTCATGAGGATAGGAGGTCATTTCATTTTCGCTGCGGCGATAAACCATGGTCACCGTCTCCGCTCCCAGCCGCTTGGCAATCGTCGCGCAATCAATCGCCGTGTTGCCCGCCCCGATTACCGCAACATTTCGGCCGATGATCATTTTGTGCGCGTTCAGTTTGCTTTGCTCAATATATTCCAGGCCATCGATGATGTGCTCTTCGCCCGGGATTCCCAGATCCGGAGTAGCGCCCAAACCGACGCTCACGAATATGGAATCGAACTTACTCTGCAGCTCCGCTAAGGTTAAATTGGCTCCCAATTCCTTTCCGCTTTCCACTTGAACACCGAGGCGCCGAATCATTTCCGCTTCGGCCAGAGCCACGTTCACAGGTTCTCGAAGGCCGATGATTCCATACGTTGAAAGTCCGCCGGCAAAATCACGCTTCTCAAAGAGCGTTACAGAGTAGCCTCGCTTGGCGAGTTCGCCCGCGCAGGAAAGCCCCGCGGGGCCGCCACCGATGACCGCCACGGATTTACCTGTTGGCGCTGCAGGGCTGAAAATATCAATCTTCCCGTTAGTGATATGATCTATCGCGTAGCGTTGAAGTCTGCCAATAGAGATCGGCTTGTGTTCCGCGCCCAATACGCACGCACCCTCGCATAATTCCTGCACGGGACACACTCGCGCGCAGGTCGCGCCCAATAAGTTTGACTCCAGAATGGTGCGCGCGGAGCCCTTAAGATTCCCGGTTGAAATTTTCTTGATGAACTTTGGAATGTCGATGTGCGTGGGGCAAGCGTGCGTGCAGGGCGCGTCAAAACACATCAAGCATCGAGCAGCCTCCACGGAGGCTTCATTCGACGTCAGCGGCGGCAACAACTCTCCGAGCGCATCCGCGGTTCCCGCTGCTTGGGTTGGATCCTGCAAAGCATCCTCCGCATTCGCTCGATAGGATTGTTTCCCAGCCCAGAAGCTTAGTTGCGGCAATGACTTCTTTCAAGCGCAATTGAAGGCCTGCGCCCACTCTAACAAGTTCAAATCCTATGAATCGCCTTTTAGAATGCATGGGAAGCGCTTCCACAGTTTGTGATGCAAATTAATTCTCTCTTTCTCGCGTGACGCGTCACTCCTCATCGAAACAACTAGTTGAGTAGATTGCCCACGGCACGGGGCTTTTGCTGCCGTTGCAATGGAATTCTTAGTTAAGCTGTGGCTTAAATTAAGATATAGTCGCGAGCCGTACGATCATTACTGCAACACGTGAGGTCCCTTTATCAGGAAATCGAACGCAACGGAATTTCCGGAGGCTCTATGCTGAGCACGAAGAGTGCATTGTTCCTGCTTGCCGCGATGATGACTATGACTGGAGTTGCGCATGCGCAGCAACCTGGCTTTCACCTTCAGGAAGGGACGATTGACGACATCCATCGTGCCATCCGAGACGGCAAAATCACCTGCCGGGGATTAGTCGCACTCTATATTAATCGAGCCAAAGCTTATAACGGTGTCAGCAACGTGTTGGTCACAAAGGACGGAGCGCCGATCCCGCCCGCACCTGGCGTGGTTCGCGCAGGCTCGCCCCTCAAGTTTCCTACGCAGACAGTACCGATATCCGAGCTGCTCCCCAATTTCGATCAGTATGCCGGAGCGCCGATTGAATTTGGCAGGATGGAACCGACCGCGTCAGACCCGAGCGTGCAGCAACAGTTCGGCATGACGATAGGCATTCCCAACGCCGGTCAACTCAACGCGCTCGGGACGATGAATATCCGCGGCGAACGCTCTGTGACGTGCAAAGGTGATCGCGATCGGCGGCCGTCCGACGGGCCGCTGCCGGCCGGTTCGCCGGCGGTGTGCGAGGAATTCCGCAAGCAACCTGATGCGCTCGAACGTGCGGCCGAACTCGATGCGCAATACGGCAGGAATCCTGATCTGGCGAAAATGCCCATGTACTGCGTCGTGTTCTCGTTCAAGGATTCGTATGACACCAAAGACATGCGCAGCACGGGAGCGGGCGATGCCAACTACGATATTGATTTTCCCGCTCGCGACCAGACGCTCGTGGCGCAGCTTCGGGAAAAAGGCGCAATTATTTATGCGAAGACGGCGAACACTGAGTATAACGGGCGTCCGACTCCCGCTATTCGCGGCGGCGCCGGCGCGGAGCGAGGCGCCAACCGGTCCACAAAAGTATTTGTCTCAGTTCAAGGTTACCAGCGCAGCAGCTGGGCGGGAAATCCGAGCGACGCCTATGACACCACGCGCGCTGCTTCACTAGGTTCAAGCTCCGGCTCGGGCGTTTCCGTGAGCGCAAATCTCGCGACGTGCAGCCTCTGTGAAGAGACGAGCATGTCCTGCCGTGGTCCCTCCAATCATAATGCGGTGGCACTGATCTTGCCTCACAAGTCGCTCATTTCATTTCTTGGCGGCTCGATTGGCGCGGATATCTACTTGGATCGGGCAGGCATTATGTGCCGCACAATTAAGGACGCTGCAAAGGTATTGGATGCACTCAAGGACCCCGCCAATGGATATTACGATCCAAGGGACATCTTCACCACGGTTCCAAGATCGAGTGTTTCGGACAAACCCTACTCCGCCAGCACCCTTTCGCCGGGGACGCGCGGTTCGCTGCGCGGAATGCGCATCGGGATTGTCCGTGAATCGATGCTGACTTTCCCGGGCATAAAGGCTGACGAGCCGATTTCTCAAGCAGCCGCTAAAGAAATCAAAGCCATTCTAGGTGACTACCTGGGCGCTACTTTGGTCGAATCCCTCGATCCTCTCTGGCCGGATGATCCCACTATCGAAAACATGAAACCGTCTTACACGCAAGCTCTGGCGCAACTTGTCCCAGTATTTTTTCCCGATATTCTTTATCGCCTCACTCGGGACGGACAGCCGCAGTTTCCCGAGTTCGCCGCAAAGATCAAGCCGACAGAATTTACGGCAGGTAAGACGCTCGGTTCCGGCACGATAAAGCCAATTGATTATTTTCTCGATTTGGCTGAAGGACGCGTGCCCATTCCCAAAAACTTGAATATTCGAGCCATCGAAGAGGAGGTTGAATCCAACGCGTTCACCTTTCATTTCAATCAGTACGCCTCACGGCGAGCGGCCGATTGGAAGGAACGCGGGTTCAAAGAAACCTTGATCGATTTTCCGGCACTCAATGCGCGGTCGAAGTTTTGGGGTGACGACCAGCGCGCCGCGTTCAAGAATTGGGAAGAGATGGAAGACATGCGCAACGCGCTCGGAGATCGGCAGGGAATCGACGAGCACATTATGATGCGAGAGTTATTGCGCCGCGTGGAGATGAAAGTTATGTACGAGAATCACCTGGACGCGGTCGTGCGCGTTCACTATTCGCTTCCGCCCGGGAAGATAGGGTTGGCGCCTCAGCCGGAGCCTCCCAACGATATCCGCGGTGAGCTTCGCATGGGACCTTTTTCCGGTCTCACCGAAGTCCTTATTCCCGCGGGGTACGTGAGGACGGTCTATGATCCCGTCTTCGTGTTGAGCGCCGATAAAAAGCGGTACATTCCCACGAGCAACAACACGCCTACGACTTTGCCGGCACCTGGTCTGCCGTTCTCTCTGGTCTTTCGGGCTGAGACCGGGAAGGAGGACGTTATTTTGAAGATAGCCTCGGCCTACGAGTCGGCTTCCAAGCGACGTTTGCCTCCGCCTGAATTTGGCCCCCTACCCGGCGAGCCGTAATGTAGAGTTGCCAAAACAAGGGGCCAAAATGAACTAGGCTACGATGGTTATTTTATTTTCCACTGAGGTGACACCGGGCGCAGACCAAGCCGCCCGCTCTGCCTCTTCTCTTTCGGCCCAAGAGCGTACCGTACCCGTCAGAATAACCTTGCTCCCTTGGACCTCGACATTGATTCTGCTGGCGTCGGTCTCCACGCTTCGCACCAATGCGCGTTCGATTTGCTCTTTGAGTTGAGATGGACTCACTTGAGGCTTGATGTTGATTAAATTGATGACTCCCTTTACTCCGGTGAGCCGCCGGACGACTCGCTCGGCGTCTTCTTTTTGAAATTGCCACTCGACCTCACCCTTAAGCGTAACCCAGCCTTTCGAGACCGTGACATCGAGCTTGTCCACCGGTACGAAAGCGTCCCATTCCAGTGCACGAACGGCCGCCGCGGCAATATCAGTATCGGTACGTTCAGTTGAAACAGGAAGCCGAACTTCGATGTCGTTGGCGACGGCCTTTACACCGCGGACACGGTGGGCAGCCTCCTCGGCAGCCCACCGCTTGGCGTAAGAGTCGACATATCCCATGAGCGTGACGACACCGTCTTTGACGGCGACACCGATTTCGTTTGGTTGAATGCGGGGGTCGTACTTAAGTTCGTTCAGTACGTCCCTTTGGATTTGCTCGTCACTTCGAGCAGCAGTAGCGGTCGCGGTTCCGGTTACCATCGTTCTTTCCCCTTTTCTCGCTGGCTGATAGAGCCGACGATTTTCTCAATCCGCGCTCATGATTCGCAAATCATGGGTCAACTCATTGTTGTTTGTCATAAACTTCAACGTTATTCGTTTGCTTGCCGTTTGCGTCAGTTCCCGTCGTTTGGACGGTCATCTTCTTTTTATCCCGCGACAAGAGGTGCTTAACCTTTGAGGTTACCTTTCCACCTTTCTTTTTGGTTTGTTCCGTGGAGTTCGCGTCCGTGCGTTTCATCGAGGCACTGTCTGCATTCTTGTCGCCCCTGACGGCAGTGTCCTTGTCATCGAGTGCCGTGACGAATACGCTGACGTTCTTCGTGCCATCTGGCTCGGTCGTCTCGGTAGTGATTTTGAGAGCATTTCCGCCAGCTGGTTCGATCGTCAGAACAACGTCTTCTGGTGCCGGACCCGGGCTGAATCTCGATTCCGATGGATTCAGTTTCCAAGTGCCCACCATTGGGTCTTCTTGTGCATGTGCTGCTATTCCGATGAATATAGCAGTAATAAGAAACGCGAGTAGAACTACAGGTCGTTTGCGCATGATTTCTCCTTCGTTACAGGAACCCTATACGGGCGTCCTCTGTTTATTCGGGTTGGGCTGGTACGTAAACTTTGTCGGCTGCCACCAACTCGACGTTGGAAACTTCCGTCTTTAGCCGCAGTTTTTGAAACCCCGCCTTCTTTTCAGGCTTCGCGCCAAATTCCAAATGGTATTGATGGTTCAGTCTGCGGGCCAAATCTTCGAGGAAGGGGGTAAAGGAAATCGGAGTATCGAAACCCTGAAAATAAGCTTCGCCTCCCGTCTCGCTTGCGACTTCAGAAAGGTAATTCTGACCCCAATTGAAGCGCCAGAAACTATGCCCATAGTGGCCAACGCCCGTCGCATAGATGGCATAAATGATGACGCCGGCACGCTCCGCCTGCTCAACTGCTGTCTCCACGTACGGATTGGCAGGGCCAACGCCTCCAAAACGGTCAATGCCATCCGAAATCACGAGCAGTTCACGACGATTCTGTGATTCCGGCCAGCGCTTAATTAAATCTCCGATTGAGAGGTAAGGGCTGGCCATTGCCCCTATATACCCCATCGGGAGCCGGATGGCCTTGGCTGCCTGCGCGTGTTCCGTGGTCAAGTTCTGCACAATGTCCACAGTGCCGTCTCGCATGTAACCAACACCGATTGCGGTAGTAGGTGGCTGGGCTAGGATGAAGCGGCGAAGATCTTCAAGTTGCGCGCCGAGCGAAGTGTAAGTCGCATCATCGAGCAGCACAAAGAACTCAAGACCTGCGCGACTGCCTTGATAGGGAAACCAGTCCGTTACAGGGGCCCGTTCCTTGCCCACAGTTACAATCACATCTTCGCGACTAATAGGGGGCACTTCGTCTCCGCGGTGAGGTTCTGCCGTCACGACCACATGGAGCGGCACCGTGCCAACCGGGGTAGCGCCCGGGGACTTCAGCGACGTTGAGCCGTAGACGAGCGCGGTGAGCGCCAAAACAATTGTTGGAATAACGTAGATGCGTTTCATGCTGCCTCCCTCGTAACGAGTCAATTCGGATTGCCAGCCATTCGAAACGACAACAAGTCCTTCAATATTTCTCAAGCTCAGGCCCTAAGTGAATCAGCACTTTTCATTCCAGTTTGAAATTTGTTGAACACCACGCTGTTATGTTTCCGGCTTTCAATTGATTGCCACGATTCGAAACGGCGGCGCGCCACAAGGCCACATATTTGTTGCTGAACGAAGTCGACAATTCGACAGAGTTCTGACAGCGCAGCAAAATAGCGAAGAGGGAATTGAAACGAACGACGAAAAGTAAGTACAGGAATGAGTGTATGTCTGGATTACTTTAGCCAGGCTCCGATTCCTCCGGCCCTGCTTAGTCTTTCAGCCAGCTCATCGGCAATCACTTCCAGCGGCACTTTGTAACGCCTCACAAGTGGAGGCAAGACCGCTCTCAGGTCAGTCAGCAGCCGCGCACCTCCGCAAACCGGGCACGTTGAATCGGTCGTGCGATCCGTCCACCCGCACTTGGTACATTGACGCACACGCCCCTCCAGGCTGCTGACAGCAACCGCGCTACGTACCAGTCCCTCTTGCAGGAGCGTTAGCGTCTGATCCACGCCAAATATAGGGGGTGGTCCGTCGGAACCATTAAAGAGCTGGTCGACGAGTTGTGTTTGGTAGTCCCGCTCCCAGTTATGCACTTCAGATTCGATGCGCGCTTGAATTTCCGCTTGAGATAAGTGTTCTACATCTTCCTCGACCAAAAGGCTGCGGCCCTGAACGCTCTTCGGCAATTTCTCCCGGACCAACTCCACCAGTTTGGGCGGGCCCATGAGGAATACTGCGCTCAACTTCCAAGCGTCGGCCCAAACGCGAATGTGATCCGCCTCTTTCGAGTAAAAGGAGGCGTACTGAGCTTCGACGCGGCGTTCGAAAGCGTCGCGGTGTGAGCCGCGAAGAACTTCCACGAAAGGTTGCGACGGCGGCTTCAAGTCCTTTCGGCGCCACTCGGAGGTGTCGATGTTTACCCGCGCCTCATGATCCTTAGTGATTTCTCCCATCCAGTAATGAAACAATTGCGCGCCAGAGTGATCCGCAAGCACCACTCCGCAGAGGCGGTGTTCGTCCATTAGCCATAGCATCTGACTGAGCGACGGAAGCCCCCAGAAAAGTTCGTCCTCGGCCTCAACGTGGAGCGAGAAGGCGTGCCAGACATCGGGTCCTGCGAAAATCACAAGGCTGCGTGCGCGAGGCGGATACTGCGTCAAGTATTCTTCCAGGCGCTGGACCTGCTCTCGAAAGGACTTGCGTTCATTTTCCGGCACGCTTTCTTCGAATTCCTTGGCTTGCGATTTCAGCCAAATCAAGTACCCAGGCGGATGTCGCAGATTGCGCGGGTCTGCTGGATTGGTTTCCAGGTAAGCGGTGAGCACGGGTGCAGGGATTTGGGGCAGGGCTTGAATTAACCTTGTGTCGAGCATAAGTCGCTTCCTCAACGCTTCCTTCTGGACTCGGCAATAATTCGACGGGCCTCTTCTGCCTGCGATTCAGGAACCCATATTTCCGAGCTGTGCCAGCCTTCCGGCGGATCTTGCAATGGAAAAGGATCGACCATGTCAAAATCCGGAGCGTAAATGCCGGCGCTTTTCAGAAGACCGCGAACCACCAACGCTTCCGCGATGGTCGGAGCTTCGTAAGCCTTAACCAGCCGATCTATTGAGTGTCGCTGCTTCACAAAATCGAGGACTCCATAACGAGAGAATCGCTGTCTTTGCTTAAACGCTGAACTCAGGCAGCTCTGCCCGCGTGCATCTCCATGCCCCTGGCTGCGGCTTTGCGGGCCTGGCTATCCGCGCCTTCCAGCTCCAGCTTGATGGTGAGAAATTGCATGAGATCCTGCGGTGAAACGAAGCCCAGCAGCTGGCCATTTTCGACAACCAATAGTGGGCTGTTGTCGGTGCGGCGCATGATGGACAATACCTTGGCACCATCGGTGTCCGGCGTAACTGTATTATGAGGAGAGCAGGATTGCGCTACTTCCCTGAGGGTGTGCTGGCTCCATTCGCTACGAGGCAGTCTCTTTATCTGCTCCGTGCTAACGCATCCCACCAGTTGCCGCGAATCGGTGGTAACGGGGAACATCTTGCGGTGGTATTTGTAAATGTAATTATCCACGAAGTCTTGCACGGTAATGTCGGGCTTAACTGTCACCACGTTCGTGTTCATGAAACGGCGTACGGGCTCGCCCTGCAGCGCGGATTGGACGAGCACCCGTTGATAGGAGGTCATGGATAGCATTCGCAGGAACATGCCGAGCAAAAAATACCAAACCGCACCCACGAAGTTTCCCTGAAGCAGTTGCACTATTCCTCCCGCCATCAGCAGCGCCCCAAAAACAGATCCCACGAATGACGCGGTCTTTGTAGCGCGAACCAAATTGCCCGACTTCTGCCACAGCGCTGCGCGCAAAACTCTTCCTCCATCCAAGGGGAATGCAGGAATCAAGTTAAACGCAGCAAGTATCCAGTTGATGGATGACAAGTAGCCGACCACGGCAAGGACCTCCACGGGCCAGCTTGACTGACCTAGAAGGGCGAAAACGTAAAAGATGAAACCTATGAGGACACTTGCAATCGGCCCAGCGATGGCCATGAGGAACTCAGCCTTCGGATTGGGTGGTTCGTCTTCCAATTCTGCGACGCCGCCGAATACAAAAAGAGTGATTCCCTTCATGGTCAAGCCATGCCGCCGCGCGACGATGGAATGGAAGAGTTCGTGAACAACAATAGAGGCGAACAGTCCGAGTGCCCCGAATATGCCCATCCACCAGTACGTTCCGATGGGTAAGCCAGGAACCTGGTAGGGAAAAACGCCCACCGCAAGAGACCAAACAATCAAGGTAGCGATGATCAACCAACTCGCGTCCACCCGAATTTCGAAGCCCAACATTTTAAAAAGAGTGACCCCGCGTCCGAACATGGCTCTGTACCTCCGGCTCGGTACTGGCATCTCCTCCTCCAAACCGAAAGAATTTTCCGGCGAGTCGCTAGATCAAGTGGATGAAGAACTTGGAAGACTGTCAGAGCTGTGGAGTTACGCGGATCGATGTAAGAATAGAGGCGTCGCGTCAAAACGTTGACACCACACCGTCAGGCTCTAAAACATTCGAGAGAGCAATTTTGCTAATCTCACCTGCCTACCGTGCTGGAACCGTCAGCAGATTGGCTCGATCACATTGCTGGTGCTATCTAGGCGATCTTGCGCCCAAGCTTCATGAGCACCCGCGAGACGATGTCGTGTACCCGGACAGGTCGGCGAAGCACTTCCGCGGAGGAGAGAACCGGTGCAGGCGTAATCCGCGAGTCCACAACCAGAACGGGGATGTTTCGAGACATTTCTTCCAATGTCTCTCGCGTTACCGGTTTCTCTAACTCGACACCATCAATCACGATCATCGCAGGCGTGATACCGCGATGGAGAGCCTCCACCATGTCTCTGATACCCTCCATGCCGAGCGCCTCGACGCCAGCCTCGCGCAGCTCGGCACGCACCATGGTTCTCAAAGTCCAATCGGGGGAAATCACGAAAACCACGGGCGTGCTCATCTCTGACACTGACTTCTGCTCACGTGGATTGGACCACTTCTCCACACCGATGCGCAAATCAAAATTTCAACGCTACGGAAAGCGATAATAATTGAATTGGACGTGAGCCATCAAAGGCGAGCGAGCCAACTAAGGATTTTGCGTTGATTGGAACATCTCCGGGGGTTCCACCAGGCACTGTTTCCAAAATGAATCCTCTGATAGTTGACCCGCTTGCCATTGAGCCAGATTCGAAGTTGATACTGACACTTGACCTCCGTCGGCTGAATCAAAAATTATTACCACGCCGCCGGGCGGTTGCGCTGCGGAGGATTGTTCCTTTAAAGCTTCGACGAACACGGACTTCGCGAATTGCCGCTTAGCGTCTCCGGAGGTGGCTTGGCTGGCATCGAATGCCGGTTCGACCCAGATGATTCGGACCGTCTTACCCTGCAGCTGCGGCCATTTGCCGCCGAAGGAATGAGTATCCTCATGAGTCACGCGGAATGCCGGTTTGTCGCTGGCGGTGGGGGAAGTTTGCGTTTTTGAAGTGTTGACGAAACCCTCGGGCAAGTCTAATTGCGCACGCTGAACCCAGCCGCGAGAGGCGCCGGAAATTTGTACATGAACCCAGGCGCCTTCTAAGTTGATCACCTCGAACTCATCTTTCGCGTCGGCCGTCAGAAGCACGGCGCCCCCGGGCTTCACCAGGATCGGTGTCCCCGCTTTGCGCACAACCGCGAGATTGTCAGGGTGGGATTGGTTACGCAGGATTTCTTCAAGGTTCTTGACCTCGTCGCGCAGCGACTTGGCGCTCTTTTCGGCCTGTTCCCGCCGTTGCTTTAATGCGTTGAGATCTTCATTGCCGGGAGTGGTTGCAGGTCCTGTCGCGGGCTGCCGCAAAACAGGCACGATCACGGGGGAAACCGGCGCGAGACCTAAGGGCCGGTCCGCAAGCGCTGATCTTGTGGGCGCGGTTGGCAGGGACATACGGGGCGCCCCGTTCGATGAAGCAGGAGCCGTGCTGGTTGTTTTTTTCGCGAGCATCTCGCCAAGTTGATCCAGCAAATCGGTCTCGATTCTTCCGTTGGAGGGAAGAACGCGGTAACCCGATTGCGCGGCAGCCGGGTCCGTGTACCATGCCGTGATCTTCGCGGTAATGCGCACAATTGTTTGGCCGCCGTCCGAACGAACCTGCGCGGCGCATTCGTAAAATCCACGATCGAAATGGTCAAGTGGTTGGCGGCCTTCTTCCACAAACCCTTCGAGAATTGGCAGGCGTCCTTTCATCGAGCCATGAAGCTGTTGGATCGCCTGGTCCACTTCTGCTTTTGCATTCGGAAAATGTCGCTCGCTTGCGGAGTCTTGCGCGGAAAGTGGTTTAGTGGCCCAAAGCGCTGCTATGAGCGAACAAACGAAAAACAGCGGGAAGAATCTGTTCGTCGGGTCTTTCTTCATGGAAGCTGCTCCGCCTCGTCGCGTCGCAACCATCCGCGGTGCCCGTCGGGAGTTTGCACACCGTACCAGTTCGGCGTCACGATCAGGACAATGACATCGGTGCCGGCTTCGAGGGACACGAAGGCCGCCGACTTCTGAAAGGGCGCGGTCCTCAATGCTATTTTCGATTTGACGCGCAGTTCCACCTCATGCTGCAGATCGTGGCGCCGTTGTTCGAGATCGCGGATGGAAGACTCCGCCGCATCGAGCCTGGCCGTCTCTTGTTGCCGCTCGCGAAGCGCACTCGACTCGGCGGCGGATTCTTCCTCGCGCTTTTTCAGATTGGTCGCCGCCTGCTGGCGTTCTTCCTCGACTTTCTGCTTTGCCAACTGTAGTTCCTGCACCCTGTCCTGAATGGCCTTGAATTCGCTTGACTCCACCGTACTGTCGGAACGGTGTACTTTGCGCCGGCCTTCTTCGACGAAGATGGCGTCAATTTGCACGCGCGTTCGGGCTTCCCCCGCGGGCTCCACGATATATCTCACGGTCACGGTTCCGACATCAGCGCTGTCTACAAAATGGCGCGGCGCCAGAACGCCAGTCACAATCTTGTAAAACACCTGTCCAGATCCTTGCCATTGTCCGAAAGCATCGGAAGATTTCGCGGGCATCGCGCCCGTCAGTGTCTTATCCCTCTCGTAGACGTAGGTGCCGCGAACAATGGAATCGCCGGCAATGTCATGCACAACCGGCAGTACATCCGATTCGCGTTCCGGAAGCTCCATCACAAAGCCTGACGATCCTTTGACGTTATCACCTGAAAAAGCTGTCGAAGAGAAAAGCGTCGCGAGCATGGGACTCATCAAGAGAACACCGCCGGAAATCAGGAAGCGCCGGCATATGATATTTTTTATGCGCATAAATATTTTGTCTAAGCTGAATTCGTTTTGTTCCGCCACGACGCGCGCTGGGAGCATCGAACGCTGATTCCTTATCTCGGCAGAACCACTTTGTCAATTGCAAACTTTCAGACTGTCAGTGGTCCGAAAAAAAGCCAATCTGTCACTGTGTAAACAGTTGACCGGTTCCCCCGTGATGGGCTGTAAATGGCTGAATATGCATGAGGATAGATCGAAGCGAGAGGGCCTCGTCCTTGATATATGCAGTGAAACTATATACCGATTTTGTAATTGAGTAGATTCTTTATAAGTTTCATAATCTCGCTCTGCCACAAAAATTGTCACAGATTTGTAAAAAATTTGTATATTTCTCTTGCATTGTGTTTTTGCTCAGAGTATATCGAAACTAGCTTTGGGTGTCGCGACAACGGGTGATGGAATAGTTTGCTTCTTCGGTTTGTCAGGGGGATTGGTCCGTTCTTCGCAAAATAATAAGGAGGGCACGTGTTCAGCGAATTTGTCGACGCCAAGCGAGTCGCCAAGTGGCTTCTGCCCAACTCTTTTTTCATGCTTGTTTGCGCCATTCTCACATGCATTTTCATCGATGCCAGGCCGGCGTACACGTTACCGGTGTCTCACTCAGTCTCTGTGAGAGCTATCCCTGCCTTCGCCCGCAAATACGGGTTGCCCTGTTCTGCCTGCCATACCGCTTGGCCTGAACTAAACTATTTTGGTCTAGCATTCCGCGATCGAGGATATCAGCTGGGTAACGAACGCGACTCTCCAATCTGGCAAAATCCTTCGTATTGGCCGGTGACGGCCCGCATCACTCCCAACTGGCATCGCGAGAGCACTGACCAGCAACAGACGGATGCCGTTCCGGGAAACCCGACGAGCGGTCTTGGGCCGCCGGGAACGGTTATGCAACACGGTTTTGATCTCTCGGGAATGGATTTATGGCTGAGCGGTACGTTGTACAAGAACATCTCGTTCTCGCTGCTGCCCTCGTCCGATTCTACGGCGACCTTCCACTTTGAAAACGCCCTTGTGCGGTTTGATAACCTCGCGGGTAGTGAGTGGCTAAATCTCGAGTTCGGCCGCTTCGAGCTCGACAACTTGATCTCCGAAAAACGGTTTTTGTTCTTGTCTGCGAACGGCGGAATCTACCAGAACTACCATTTCCTTCCAGTCGGCGACTCGAATACATTCGGCCTGGGCGACAACCAGATGGGAATCGCGTTGCAGGGCCATTCCGCGAACAGCTATACGCGTTACACCGTCGCTGTCTTGAGCAGCAGCGAGGGTGGCGTTGGCTTTACAAACACCGTTCGGGCGCCGACACCCGCCAACAATACCACCGGCCGGGATTACGACATCTCTCTAGCGTTTACGCAAGGCTTTCAAACCGGGAGTCTGGGGGTACAACGATTCCAGCCGTATTTCTATTACGGGCACAGACCGACTGTGTTCAACCAAACCGTTGGTGGTGTTCCAATTCCTGGTACAGGAACAGGCAACGAGCCGTTCTATCGCATAGGCGTCCAGAGCGATTTGTTCCTGGGGAAATTTGAGTTTCTGCCATTTTTCCAGCATGCGAAAGATAATGCCTTCCTCGCGAATTCCGTCCCGTCGAATACGCCTCTGTCCCCTGGAATGCAGGATGCGATCTGGAACGGCGGATTTATCGAAACTCACTATTACGTTAGTCCAAAACTGGTATTCACGCAGCGGTGGGAAATTGTCCGGATGGCGCAGCAGGGAAACACGGCGACGCCAAACACGCAGGGAAACATTGATGCCTATTCGTTCGGATCCCGCTGGTATCCGATTATGTTCAGCCGTGCAGGGTTGGCCTGGCACATGGAATACTCGATCGTAAAAAGCATCGGTATAGTCCCGCTCAGCCGAAATGGAAGTGGTGTACCGCCCCTAACACCGACGACTCCTGTTTGGGGCAGCAGTGCGTTCGTCGGCTTTGACTTTGACTTCTAAGGGAGAGCGCGCTCATGAAAACGAAGATAGAGGCGAAATCATTGGTGCTCTCGGGAGTGCTTGCTCTACTTATTGTTCTTGCACGCGCGACCACGGGCTTCGCGCAAATCGATTCGAATATCCACGCCCCGACCCAGAGTATGGAGAGTCACATAGGCGATAAAATCGGACACGCTTACGGTGATGGGCAGGGCCGTCCCGATGCCGGAGTGCAACTTTATCGCCGCTACTGTGTTGGCTGCCATGGGGCCGCGGGCGACGGCGAGGGCGAGAATGCGTTATGGATTGACCCGAAGCCGCGTGACTTCACGCTCGCCACTTTCAAATGCCGCTCCACACCGACCGGAACGCTGCCGACCGACGAGGATCTCTTCAATAATATAACGAGGGGCTTTGTCACTACCAACATGCCCTCGTGGAGTGCGCTGACACTGCAGGACCGCGCGAATTTGATTGCCATGGTCAAGGCGTTTTCGACGCGATGGCAAACGGAGAAGCCCGGTATGCCAATCATGATTCCGCCGGAGACGCCCGCGAACATCGACAGCATCCTGCGCGGACGGGAGCTGTTCTCGAAAATACAATGCTGGAAATGCCACGGACCCGAGGGGCACGGAGACGGCCCTTCCGCTTTGACGCTGACCGACACGAAGGGAAACCCAATTCGGCCATATGATTTCTCAACGGGAACGAGGTTCAAGTGCGGAGCGACGAACCAGGATCTCTACCGTATTTTTATGACCGGACTGGACGGCACGCCGATGCCCTCGTTTTCTGACAACATCAAGCCCGAAGAGGCTTGGGACTTGGTGCACTTCCTGCGCACGTTGCAGCTAACCCTCAAAACGCCTGAGTTGGCCACCTTTCAGACATGGCTGAAGAGCCATCCGAACACTCTGAAACCAATTGGACAGGAAGCGCCTCCAGGCGCTTAAATTTTTTTTGTTATACAGCTGAAGGAGACTCCCTATGCAAGCTAAATACGTGTTACTTCCAGTTTTATTTGCTCTGACGGTCGCAGTTGCCAGCGTGGGACCGGCCCCGGCCGGCACAATCGAAGGCAAGGTTACCTATACAGGAACACCACCGAAGATGAAGCCGATCGACATGGCCAAGGAGCCTACGTGTGCCAAGGAGCACAACCCGCCCCCGCTAGCTGAGAACGTGGTCACAGGCCCGGGCAACGCGCTGCAATACGTCGTCGTGTACATTTCCGCAGGGGAGCAATCTTCTCAGGTTCCCAGCGAGCCTGTCCGATATGATCAAAAGGGTTGCATGTATATCCCGCACATTCTCCCGATGCACACAAACCAATTGCTGCAGATCTACACAGATGACCCGTTCACACACAACATTCATCCCATGCCGAAACGCAACCCGGAATGGAATAAATCGCAGCCTCCTGGCGCGCCGCCGATCGAGACGAAGTGGGCAAACCCGGAATTCATCGAAGTGAAGTGCAACATTCATCCCTGGATGCATGGCTATTTTGCGGTCTTGAACGCTTCTCATTATGCGGTGACGGACAACGAAGGAAACTTCAGCTTGAAGGGTCTGCCGCCCGGCAAGTATACGGTCACAGCCTGGCAGGAGCAGTACGGCACGCAGAGCCAGGATGTCACAGTCGGCCCAACAGGAGCCACCGGTGTGAATTTCGTTTTCAAAGTTACGCCTTATCTTTACTAGGGACTGATAGTAAGAGAGCCACACGCACGCGACGGTTAGTGAACATCGGGCTCGGTATCCGTGCCGGCAGCTAGGTAACTTGCAGCCGAATGCGCGGCCTTGAATCGCAGGCCGGGCTCATTTCGGCAGGAAGTCATGCCGGCATCGGGACCGCAGTTAAAACTTCACGGCACAGAGGCGATTGCGATGGGCAAACTATTTGCGGTGGTAATGACGATAATCACGGTGGTATCCGCCGGATTCATTGTGGCGCATGTGTGGTGGATGCCGGTTGATATCTCAACCATCGGTCCGAAGATCGACCAGCAATTGGAAGAGACCATGCTGGCGACGGGAGTCCTGTTTCTTTCCTCTCAATTAATTCTCGCCGGCTTTGCATGGAAATTTGGCGACGACAAGAAACGCAAGATCAAATATTTTCCCGGTGGTGGCGCTCCTCTCATCGCCTTCGCGATTATCCTGGTGGGCATGGAAATCCTGGTTCTCTCGTTCATCGGTTCCAAGGTTTGGGCGTCCATCTACATGACGCCGCCCGAGCAAGGCTCTCTTCAGGTTGATGTGGCCGCTGAACAATTTGCTTTTAACTTCCGCTATCCGGGTCCGGACGGAAAGTTCGGCACCTTTCATCCCGAACGCGTGAGGGATGGTAATGGAAATTTTTTTGGCCTCGACCCGGAAAACGATGTCGACGCACGGGATGATGTCATTGTGGGCACGCTGACGGTTCCCGTCGGCCGCCCCGTCGCTCTCACCATGCATAGCAAGGACATGATTCACTCCTTTTATGTTCCCGAATTGCGTATTCAGCAAGACATCGTTCCCGGCCTGATTATTCCATTGCATTTCACCGCGACCAAGGCGGGCAAGTTTGAGATCGTGTGCACGCAGTTGTGTGGCCTTGGACATTACAGCATGCGGTCATTTCTCGAGGTGTTGCCGCAGGACCAGTTCGATCAGTGGCTAAAAAGTCAGTCCGGCGATTAAAAATTGGCCTGACGCTGCCGCATCTTGCCGGCAGCGCGGCTTAAATGTGAGGCATGCCCATGAGTTCGCCAGAACCAGCGGTGCATCACCACGGACCGCCACAAGGCTTCATTCGCAAACACATTTTTAGTCTCGATCACAAAGTGATTGGGAAACAATACTATGGGCTCGCTCTTGTAGCCGTTCTTGCCGGTTTGATCTTGTCCTGGTTAATGAGAATTCACCTGGGCTGGCAGAATGCACCCATACCCGGGCTCGGCAAGCTCTCGCCGACAGGTGCTCCGGGCAACGTAATGACTCCAGACTACTACTTGTCATTAATGACCATGCACGCAACGCTTATGGTCTTTTTTGTGCTAACTACCGCGCCCTTTGCCGCCTTTGGAAACTATTTACTGCCCATACAAATCGGTGCGGAGGATATGGCTTTCCCTAGGTTCAATATGATGTCTTTCTGGGTTACGTTTGTATCCTTCATTGTGCTGATCCTCTCGTTCTTCGTTGGAGACGGACCGCCGCTGGCTGGATGGACATCTTATGCCCCGCTAAGTTCCATAGGCGGCATTGCCGGGCCAGGCCAAGGAACAGGCCAGACCCTGTGGGCGATATCCATCGCTATTTTTTGTGTTGGTCAATTGCTGGGTTCGCTGAATTTCATTACCACGACCCTGGACTTGCGGACGAAAGGGATGTCGCTGGCGCGCATGCCGCTTTCAACGTGGGGATGGTTCGTAACCTCGGTAATCGGGTTGCTCGCATTTGCAGCTTTATTGCCGGCCTGTATACTGCTGATTCTGGATCGAACAGCGGGAACGAGCTTTTTCAGCTCCGCCGGCCTGGTTGTAAATGACCAGGTACTACCTCATTCCGGTGGTTCGCCTCTCCTGTGGCAGCACTTGTTCTGGTTCTTTGGCCATCCCGAAGTCTATATCGCCATTCTTCCTGGCTTCGGTATTATATCGACCATACTTCCCGCCTTCGCGCGCAAGCGCATTCTAAGCTCACGAGCTGTGATCGGCTGCATGGTCTCGATCGGTTTTCTCAGCTATATGGTGTGGGGACATCACATGTTCGTGAGCGGAATGAACCCGTTTTCGGCGGTTCTTTTTTCGGTACCTACGCTGATTATCACGATTCCCGCAACCATCGTCGTCCTGCTCTGGCTGGGCACTTTGTATGGCGCCCGGATGCGCTATACCTCCGCGGCCCTGTTCTGCATTGGGTTCGTATCAGTTTTTATTACAGGAGGACTGAGCGGCTTCTTTCTCGCGCAGCCGTCACTCGACACATATCTGCACGCCACCTATTTCGTTGTGGCCCACTTCCATTTCGTAATGGCCCTTGCAGCCATGTTTGGAATTTTTGCGGGCACCTATTTCTGGTTCCCGAAAATGTTCGGTCGAATGATGAACGAAACTATGGGCAAGTGGCACTTCTGGCTGACTTTCATCGGCGTGTATTGCGTCTTTATGCCCATGCATTATCTGGGCCTCGCGGGGAATGTCCGTCGCTATGCCGCTTTCACCGATAATTATCTTGCGCCGCTGATTCCTTTGCACCGTTTCATCAGTATCGCGGCGTTCTTCGTAGGCGCGGCGCAGTTAATCTTCTTCTTCAATCTGTTTTGGAGCCGTTTTTGGGGACCAAAGGCAACGGACAATCCGTGGGAGGCTACCACGCTCGAGTGGTCGACGACTTCGCCACCGCCATTTGACAACTTCGGCGGCAGACACTTGGTTGTCTACCATGGACCGGAAGAGTATGGAGTGGATAGCGACACACTTGAGTATGTGATGCAAACTTCACCCCAGCAAATCAAGACAGTCTCGGGAGAGTAGCGAACAGAGCCCAAAAAGATGGCGTCCACAACCAAAGTTCCGCCGCACACACCAATCGCGCCCGATTTGACGAGCGACGGGGAACGCGTGATTGGTTCCAAGCTTCGCGTCCAAAGCAAAACTACCGCGGTGGGCGTTGCTCACAATGCTTTGCCTGCTGAAACGGGGATTTGGGTGGCGGTCGCAGCCATCTCGATGTCGTTCGCTTCTCTGATAAGCGCTTTGATTGTCCGGCAAGGCGTCGCACCCGATTGGCTCCATTTTCAGTTGCCGCGAATTTTGTATCTCAACACGGGGATTCTCCTGGCCAGCAGCGTCACACTGGAAATTTGCCGCCGTGGGTTCGATCGCCGGCCCGAATTTAGCGGAAAAGAATCGGGGAACGATGAAGCGGCAAGCTGCGCCTTTCTATGGCTCTGTGCGACCATGGCGCTTGGATTGTTTTTCGTTCTCGGGCAAGTGATGGCCTGGCGTGACCTTGCCGCGAAGGGATTATTCCTGTCTTCAAGCCCGAGCAGTTCCTTTTTCTATGTGCTAACGGCCCTGCATGGCTTGCATTTGCTAGGCGGAGTCGCAGGTTTGGCCTATGTCCTTTATCGATTGTGGCCTGGTGCGGGCCTCCAACAAAGGCGCGTGCTCGGAGTGGCGTCCGTATATTGGCACTTTATGGATGGCCTATGGATATTTTTGCTCGTGATTCTTGCGTCCCGTAAATGAGCGGCTCAAGGAGGAGAATGTGAACGAACCCGAGGTAACGGTCGGGATTGAACATGCGGCTTGGACCGAGGAATCTCCTTTCCATATACCATCCAGGAAGCTGGGAATGTGGCTGTTTATCGCGTCAGATGCCGTCACGTTCGGAGCCATCCTCTATGCTTACGCCTTTGTGCGCATAGCAACAGGGAACTGGACGAGACCTTTCGAAGTTTCCAGCATCGTAAACGGCATCGTCATGACCACGGTACTGCTGGTCAGCAGCGTAACGATGCTTGCTGCGTTCGATGCCGCCAAGCAGAATCAGAGATCGCAGTCCTTTATCTGGCTCGGCGTGACCATGATGCTAGGAATAGTCTTCGCGGCTCTGCACATTCGCGAATGGATCAAGTTGATTGATGAGGGCTGGCGGCTGTTTCAAAACCCCACCGGAGGCCCGGTGGTTGTCGGGTCCACCTTTTTTTGCATCACCGGCTTGCATCTGATGCACATTATCGCCGGTGTTTTCGCCATTGCCGTGGTAGCTATCAAATACCGCCGGGGCAGCTTGAATGCCGGCCATGTTGAGTCGGTCGGCCTTTACTGGCATTTCGTGGACCTTGTCTGGATGTTCGTTTTTCCACTCGTATATTTGATGAACGCCAAGTAAGCACCCCGAAAGTCACGGGGGCCGTGGAAGGCGGAGGCGACATGGACAATACAGGAACGAGCAGTACTCCGGGATTGAAATCTAACGCGCTGTGGTGTTTCGTCCTGCTGTGCATCGTCGGAATTGAAGTTTGGTTGACGTACCTCCATCTTCCGTCGGGGACGTTGCTTTCATTCTTGCTTGTTTGTGCATTTTTTGAAGCCGCCATAGCTGTGACATACTTCATGCATTTGAAATATGAGAGCCCGAATCTGGCCTGGAGCCTGATTCCCGCGCTTATCTTCGTCCTGTTGTTGATGGGCCACATGCTGCCGGATGCGATGCGGGTCGTGAATTTGCGTGTGATCCATTGGTAGAGACCGGAGAGCACGCGCGAGTGCTCAGGCAAGGCTTGCGTCGAACGTTCCAGGAGATTTAGGATGTAAGGGGTGACCACGATGAAAGACCAAACTGCGAAATCGAGATTCCGAATTTCGATATTGAATGCTGCGCTGCTGATGGCGCTCGCAACTCCCACAGGCTTGTATGCGCAGAGTTGCGCGCTATGTTACCAGGCTGCCGCGAACTCCGGGGCGAACTTCATTGAGGCTCTGAAGCGTGGAATCCTTATCCTTCTTTTTCCCCCGTTGTTAATCGGCTTCGGCATCGTCGTCACGGCATATCGCAAGCGCTATCGATACGCTGAAGATTGATAGATTCCCGTCAGGCGACCATCTATCTTGAAGGAATATCTCCGTTTGGCTCGCAGCATGAACTGACATTCTCGCAAGGCGATGCGGTGAATTTAGAATCGTCCAATCCCTTAAAGACCGAGCATTAAGGCGACTTGTGAACCTCATTCGCACCTTTGCTTTCGTCAGTGCTTAAGCTCTGCAAGAAGAGTCGAATGGCGATCGGAGACGCGAGAAAAACCATCAGGACCAGCAACGTTGCCAGCCACGACCGGTATTCGGGAAGCTGGACAATCATCAGCAAGAGGAAAGACATCGATACTCCCATTGCCAGCAGGACAAGGAATTGGACCAGGAGACTGCGCCTGCGCATGCACCAGACAAGAAGGAGGATTCCGCCTACAGCCGCGGATAAAAGAAGGAGCCATCGCATTGCGAACATGAACATTTGTCTTCGCCCCGCATAGTTGTACTACAGTTTAAATCTAAAAGTGATGTCAAAGTGCGTAGAAATATTGGTGGAATTTTTGCCTGATGAGGAGTCCGCCTAATGAAGGTAAAGTATTGAGAATAAGAATAATGGTAGGCCCGTGCGGACTCGAACCGCAGACCTCTACCGTGTCAAGGTAGCGCTCTAACCAACTGAGCTACGGGCCTATAGTAGCAGGATTAGCAACTTTCGCGTCTCGCGATCGTCTCTTCGCGATTTGATATCATGCTGCTCCCGGACGCAATTTGAATCTTAACATAGGATTATGCGAGCCGCGAGGCTCGGTACCGGCGTTACGAATTGCCTGTGCACCGGCCTTTATGCGCCTCGGCCATTTGAGCCGGCGTGGGTGATTAGCGCGCTTGATGACAGTTCCATTGCATTTGCTGCGGGAACTTCCCCATTGCTCGTTGCGGGGAAGAGGTTTCCCAGAACTCTTTTTGTGAAGGTCTCGAACAGTTCTGAGTGCGTATCGGAGACTAAGGTTTGCGCAGGAGTCGGTTCGAGAATTCCGAGGATTCTTTTCTTCAGATGATCGCAGAGCACATCCTCGTCCGCGGACGCGTCCACCGTTTCAAATTTATATTCCTTGCTGAGGTTGTCGAACTCCGCGAGTAACGCTGCCTGATATTTGCAGAAGCTGTCATACATGTCGTGGCCTGGATAGACATCCATTCCGGATTCCCAGTAGTCAAATCTCCTGGAGAACACGACGCGCGGCAATAATTGGTCGATCCCGATTCGCAAATAGTAGACGGCGTCCGGTTTCAGCGCGACGCTATAGATGCTTCTTATCCACGACGAATCCATGCCGCGAATGATTGCCCTGGCCATCAGCGAATAAATATAGCGGTCGGTCAAAACGATGAATCCAGCGCGCAACGCCGGTACAATTTCGTTTTCGAGGCGGTCAATGAAATCGGTAGCATAAAAAAGACTCTGGGTCAGGTGCCCCAGATTGTTTCCTTCCTTGGCGCGTCGAATGCCTTCGCCCGCGAGGCGCGAACGCGTCATTCCCGTATCCAGAACGGCATGGCCCAATTCCTCGAGCCACGGCTTGAGCAAATTTATCTGGGTAGTGAGTCCCGCTCCATCGGTCCCTTCGATCACAATTAATTTTCCCGAGAGATCCGAAAGACGCATTCCCGGGAGAAGCTTTCCGTACGTTTGTCTCATGGCCGAATCCTCAGATCTTTGCGTTTTCGAGATGGCTTTGCACGATTTGTCGAACTTGCCCCTGCTGCGCTTCCACGGGCAACGTGGCGTCGATGGTGGTAAGACCGAATTCCGGAATCATTTTTTCGTATTCTTCGATGATGCGGCCCTGAAACATCCGGAAGCTGTCTTCGGGATCAGCCGTCAATCCCAAATCCAGACCCGCTTCGTAAAACTTGAAACCATCGCGAGCGCCCACAACGCGGCCGATGGCCGTCTCCAGCGGAACGCGGAAGTAAAACGCGACCGTCGGCTTGACGGCAAATCCGTAAAGACCGCGCACCCATTCGCGGTCCATGCCGCGAGCCACGTCGCGGGCGAATGCCGTGTAAATGTAACGGTCGCAAAGCACCACGGCGCCGGCCTTCAGGAGAGGAAGGATGCTGCGCTCGGTTCGATCGGCGAAATCCGTCGAGTGGATCAGCGAAAACGTCGCGGGCGTCAGCAATTTCTTTTTCTTGCCCAGCCTGGTCGTGTCCTTCACCAAGGGTGACGAGTTCCATTCGCTGAACACGACGCCATAGCCCTTCGACTCCAGCCACTTATGAAGCAGGCTGAGCTGCGTTGACTTGCCCGATCCGTCGATTCCTTCGACGATAAACAGGCGTCCCGGATAATTACCTTTTCCGTAGTGCTGGACGGGAGAGACAGCTGGCTTGAGTGGATAAAATATTTCAAACGGTCCGATATGAATGCTTGATGTGATTTCCATAGGCCTCTTCACAGAGGATTTTTCGATGCGAGAATCCTCGGCGGCTCAAATCAAATATTCGTCGTACGTGCCGGCGTCGGTTCCCCCTGGCCGGCGCTTTAACAATCCATCAACATGCAACAGATTGCAGCAATTTTTGTCAACCTATGTATCGAATGCGAGACTAGCTCGCCGATAGACCTCAAAATCGGACGATTAAGCGGGGGAGCTAGACGTTTTCTACCGCACCGGGCTCCTGCTCACGAAATTCCTCGTATGCGTCTAACAGATAGAGACCAGGGCCTGGTGGTTTCGAACAGGCCTGTAAGAACGTCTAAAAGTTTGATTTGAGAGGGAGAAAACATGAGACCGTGGAAAGTTTGGGATAAGCCGAGGGCAATGGCGCTGGCGATGATTCTGCTGGTAGGCGGCGCGGGATTTGGCGTAGCTCGTGCCAGCCAAGCGTTGTTTTCGGGTCACACACATGCTTCGATGAAGTTTGCCGATCCGGCGGAAGGGCCGAGCAAGACTGGCTTTGCGCCGGTCGTGAAGGCCGTTTTGCCTGACGTCGTCAATATATCGACATCCAAAGTGGTTCGTGCAGAGGCGGAACAACTTCCAGAAGGAATGTTCAACGATCCATTTTTCCGGCAGTTTTTTGGGCAGGGCTTTGATAACCGGGATAACCGGCAGCAACATCAAACTCCTCGCTCGCAGCGGGAAGAGAGCCTCGGCTCCGGCGTGATCGTAAGCCCGGACGGCTACATCATGACAAACAATCACGTCATCGAGGGAGCGACCGACGTTAAGGTTACGCTTTCCAATAAGAAGCAATTGCAAGCGAAGGTGATTGGCGCCGACCCCAAGACGGATATTGCCGTGTTAAAGATTGAAGGAAGCGGCTATCCCGCAATCACCATTGGTGATTCCTCAAAAGTTCAGGTAGGCGATTACGCACTGGCCGTTGGTGATCCATTCGGTGTCGGACAGACCGTGACCATGGGAATTGTGAGCGCCATGAACCGCGGAAATCTGGGCATTGAAGATTACGAAGATTTCATCCAGACAGACGCTCCGATTAATCCGGGTAATTCCGGCGGCGCGCTCGTCAACGATCGCGGCGAGCTGATTGGTATCAACACCGCAATTCTTTCGCACGGATCCGGCGGAAATCAGGGAATCGGATTCGCGGTTCCCGTAAATCTGGCGCGCCAGGTGATGGACCAGATCATGGACCACGGGAAAGTCACGCGGGCCTATCTTGGAATCGTCGTGCAGGACGTTACTCCGGCAATCGCCAAAGCGATGGGACAGACCGAACTTCGCGGCGCTTTGGTTGGAGACGTCAAGGCATCCAGCCCCGCAGGGAAAGCTGGTCTGCAGCGAGGCGACATCATTCTGGAGATCAACGGCAAACCGGTTTCGGACAGCCGTGAACTTCGCATGAATATTTCGATGATGAAGCCGGACGCGGATGTGAAAGTGAAAGTACTGCGTGACGGTAAAGAGAGCAACATGACGGTCAAGCTCGGAGAATTGCCGACCTCGGAAGCAAAGGCAAAAGGCGAGGAAGGCACATCAAAGGATGCTCTGGAGGGAGTGACGCTGGAGAATCTCGATGCCGACACCGCCAAGCAACTCGGTATTTCTCCATCGACGCAGGGAGTTGTGGTCACTGACATCAGCCCGTCCAGTCCCGAAGCGGATTCCGGATTGCGGCGTGGCGACGTCATCCAGGAAGTAAACCACAAGCCGGTCAAAAACGTCTCGGAACTGAATGAGGCGGTTCGCAAGGCCGGCAAGAACCCGCTCCTGCTCGTGAATCGGCAAGGCAGCACATTATTCATCGCAGCGTAGTTGAGTGTTTTACCCCCTCAGTCAAATGCCGGCTCCGATCAAAGGATCGGAGCCGGCATTTGCATTTCAAGTAGCACAGGCTTCAGCCTGTGTGGGTCTGATTTTGGTTTAAATGAAGCACACGAAGAAGACCCGAAGAAAAAACCACACAGGCTCAACAGCCTGTATGGTTTTGATCTACGTCCTGCACCAGTATCAGCCTTCTTCGGCAAGTTTGGTATTACGGGAGCAGAAAACCACACAGGCTGAAGCCTGTGCTACTAAAATCGGCTCCGCGTTGACGTGTTCTTGATGGGTGCCGACCTAGGCGGCGTCCGGATCGTAATTGAGATTGGGGCTTAGCCAGCGCTCAACGATTCGCAGGTCCATGCCTTTGCGGCGGCTGTAATCTTCAACCTGGCTGCGATCGATTTTTCCCACCGCGAAATATTTTGATTCCGGATGCGAAAAATAAAAGCCGCTCACCGACGCCGCGGGATACATGGCGAAATTTTCCGTGAGGGTTACGCCCGCGTTCAATTCGGCGCAGAGCAAATCGAAGAGCGGGCGTTTTTCGGTGTGATCGGGCAACGCGGGATAGCCCGGCGCGGGACGAATGCCGCGATAGCGCTCACGCGTCAAATCTTCGTGACTTAGATTTTCGTCTTTGCCGAATCCCCACTCAAAGCGCGCCTTTTTGTGCATCAGCTCGGCCAGACCTTCCGCGAGGCGGTCTGCAAGCGCCTTGGTCATCAAGGCATTGTAGTCGTCATTGTCTTTCTCAAACTTTTCGACCAGGGATTCGATGTGCAGCCCCGCTGTAACCACGAAGCCGCCCAGATAATCCAGCTTGCCGCTTTCACGGGGAGCAATAAAATCTCCCACCGCGTAGTTGGGTTCTTGATTGCCTTTGATTAGCTGTTGCCGCAGCGTGTGAAACGTCGTGAGCAAGTGCCGCGATTCATCCGCGTATACTTCGATATCCTCAAGGACGCTGTTGGCGGGATAAAATCCAATCACGGCGCGCGCTTCGAGCAATTTCTCACGCACGATTTTGTCGAGCAGTTCCTGCCCGTCATCGAATAACTCTTTCGCTTTCGGGCCAACCCCTTCCTGCTGAAAGATTTTGGGATAAATGCCGCGCAATTCCCAGGCGTGGAAAAAAGGCGTCCAGTCTATGTAGGGAACGATCTCGCCGAGCGGTACGGGATTGTAAACACGCGTGCCCAGAAATGACGGCCGCGGCGGCGTGTACGCAGACCAATCGTAGGCAGGCTTTTTGGCGCGCGCATCCGCAATGGATAACAGAGGCTGCGCTTTGCGTGACTGATGTTTCTCTCGCGCGCGCTCCTGCTCCTGGCGATTCTCCTCTTCGTAGCGCTCCCGCAAATCCGCGCTCACCAGATTTCCCATCACGCCGACCGCGCGAGAGGCATCCTGCACGTGTACGACGGCATGCGGATACGCAGGAGCAATTTTAACGGCAGTATGGGTGCGGCTGGTCGTGGCTCCGCCGATGAGCAGCGGCACGGTGAAGCCTTCGCGCTCCATTTCTTTTGCGACGTGAACCATTTCCTCGAGCGAAGGAGTGATGAGGCCGCTCAAGCCGATCAAATCGGCTTTGGTTTCCCGTGCAATCTTCAGAATTTTTTCGCTCGGCACCATCACGCCGAGGTCGATCACTTCATAATTGTTGCAACCGAGCACCACGCCGACGATGTTTTTGCCGATATCGTGCACATCGCCTTTCACCGTCGCCATGACGATGCGTCCTTTGACGAACGTGCCTCCGCTGGCCTGTTTCTCAGCTTCGAGAAACGGCTGCAGATAAGCCACGGCCTTTTTCATCACGCGCGCACTCTTAACCACCTGCGGCAGGAACATCCGCCCCGACCCGAATAAATCTCCCACAACGTTCATCGCGCTCATCAGGGGACCTTCGATGACGTTGAGCGGCTTGCCGTATTTTTGCCGAGCCTCTTCCGTGTCTTCTTCGATGTAATCCGCGATACCCTTTACCAACGCGTGCTCGAGGCGCTCCTCCAGCGTTCCCTTTCGCCAGGAATCTTCTTCCACTTCGCCTTTCACTTTTGCCTTTACCGTTTCTGTGAAGGCAAGCAGGCGTTCCGTGGCATCCGGCCGGCGATTCAGCAAAACATCCTCGACCAGATGGAGAAGATCCTTCGGAATTTGTTCATAGATTCCGAGCTGACCGGCATTCACGATGCCCATATCGAGGCCCGCCTGAATGGCGCGGTACAGAAACGCGGAGTGCATGGCCTCGCGCACCACATTTTGTCCCCGGAAAGAGAATGAAATGTTACTCACGCCTCCGCTCACTTTTGCGTACGGAAGCGTGGCTTTGATTTGCCGCGTCGCTTCAATAAAATCAACCGCGTAGTTGTTGTGTTCCTCGATGCCGGTTGCTATGGTCAAAATATTTGGATCGAAAATGATATCTTCCGGCGGGACACCGGCTTCCTCGGTGAGAATGCGGTACGATGCCCGGCACACTTCCATTTTTCGCGCGAGCGTGTCCGCCTGGCCTTTTTCGTCGAAGGCCATCACTACCATGGCCGCGCCGTAGCGGCGGATCAGACGCGCGCGTTGTCGGAAGGCTTCTTCGCCTTCTTTCAGGCTGATGGAATTGACGATACCTTTGCCTTGCACGCATTTCAGGCCGGCCTCGATTACTTTCCAATTCGAGCTGTCGATCATGATCGGTACGCGCGCAATGTCCGGTTCCGCCGCGATGTGATGCAGAAAAGTAGACATGGCCTGCTCGGAATCGAGCATGGCTTCATCCATGTTTACGTCGATAATCTGCGCGCCGTTTTCGACCTGCTGCCGGGCCACGGCCAGCGCCGCTTCATATTGGCCGCCGAGAATCAGTTTGGAGAAACTTGGCGAACCGGTGACGTTTGTGCGCTCGCCGATATTGACGAAGCGTGAGTCCGCGCGCAGCACGAGCGGTTCGAGTCCGCTGAATCGCGTGAAGCGTTCCGGCTTTGCGAGGACATGCGGCGGAACTCCACGCACTGCCTCGGCGATGGCTTTGATGTGAGCAGGCGTAGTACCGCAGCAGCCGCCGGCGATATTCAGCCAACCGCTCGAGGCGAAATCGTGCATGTCCGCAGACATTGTTTCGGGCGTCTCATCGAATCCGCCGAACGCATTGGGAAGTCCCGCATTCGGATGGCAGCTGATATGAATCGGCGCGAGATGCGAAAGCTCTTCGACATAAGGCCGCATCTGCTTCGCGCCGAGCGCGCAATTAATACCCACGCTCAGCAGGTCCATGTGCGAAATAGAAATCCAGAACGCCTCGATGGTCTGCCCGGAAAGAGTGCGCCCGCTCCTGTCCGTGATCGTTCCGGATACCATGACCGGCACGCGCACGCCAGATGCCTCGAAATATTCGTCGACAGCAAAAAGCGCCGCCTTGGCATTGAGCGTATCGAAAACGGTTTCGATCAGGAGGATATCGACGCCGCCTTCCACGAGGCCGCGCGCTTGTTCATAGTAAATTTCCCGCAATTTATCGAAAGTGACGCCGCGGGAAGCCGGGCTGTTCACGTCCTGCGACATCGAAGCCGTGCGATTTGTGGGCCCCATTGAGCCGGCAACGAAAAAGTTCCGGCCGGGATGAGCTGCTTCAAATTCGTCGGCGACTTCGCGAGCAATCTTCGCGCCCGCAACGTTGAGCTCGTGAACGCGATTTTCCAGGCCGTAATCGAGGGTGGAAATCGCGTTCGAGTTGAACGTGTTGGTCTTGATGATGTCGGCGCCGGCTTCGAGGTATTGACGCTGAATCGACTGCACGATCTGCGGCTGAGTGATATTCAGCACATCGTAGTTCTGGCGCAGGTCCCTCGGATGGTTTAAGAACTGCGACCCGCGAAAAGTGGCTTCGTCCAGCTGCTGCGCCTGGATCATCGTGCCCATGGCGCCATCCAAAATGACAATCCTCTCCTTCAGGAGATTCTTCAGCGCCGCAATTCGTGCTTCTCTTCGGTCCAACGATGGTCCGCCTCTCGCATGCCGGTCCATGCAAAATAAAGGTCATGGAAATGGTTCGGTAATAGTTTACCGCGTGGATCGCTTTCTCTGGAATCCGTTTGTGGCCGCGTGCCCGTAAGTCCTGTTGCACCTTACAGGTTAACGACCTGGGTCCCCTTGACCCGTACCCCTGCCGCGTACCATTGACGCTTGGTACTTACTCAGAGTATCGTTGCATCATGAGATCGCGGGGGACAACGCGAATTGTTACCCTTGTTTTGGCGATCTGCCTTGTGTGCCCGCTGGTCGACATGTTTGACCAATGGGACCACGCTCCCCAGACCGGAAATGACACCGAATACACTTTCATGATTCTTGGATTGTGTGTCGGAGCCTTGTACACTGTTGCACGCACGGCCCTTAAGATCATTGCAAGCTCACGATCTAACAGAGTTTCTGTCACAGATGGCGCTGTTCCGACTTTTCCTGGCGCGTCACTAAATTTGGTTGCCCAGGCTTTGAGTTCCGCAAGTCCCCCTTTAGCGGCTCTTCGAATCTAGTACTCCGTCCAATATTGCTAGCGCGAGCCTGCCTTTTCCGTTGGTGTCTCCATTTTAGAGCCAACAAAACGGCATGGCTGGACCTCAGGCGCGAATTCCCTTTTGTTTTTAGATGCTCTTCTTAGCGAAACGATGACGGCTGCAGCTGGGCAGCCACGATTTGTCTCATGGACTTTTGCAGAAAGGGCCAAGGACCAAACCATGGAATACGCTAGCGATACCCTGGGCACCAATGAAAAGTTTGCGGTGAATTGCCGCGGTGTGATGAAGACCTACGGAACAGGAGATACGAGCGTGATGGCACTGCGCGGCGTTGATCTTGATGTGCGGCGCGGAGAACTGCTGATGCTGGTCGGGCCATCGGGATGCGGTAAGACCACCTTGATCTCCATCATCGCTGCAATCCTGGAGCAGGACTCCGGTGATTGTGACGTGCTGGGCCACGACTTGAAGGGCATGGCCCAAAAGGAAAAAACACGTTTTCGCGGCGCCTCCATCGGTTTTGTTTTTCAACTTTTCAACCTGCTGCCCTCCCTCAATGCCGTTGAAAACGTGTCTATCCCACTGCTTATTAATGGCATACCACGAGAGGACGCCGAAGCTCGCGCGAAGCAGGCGCTCGAAGCGGTCGATCTCGGCGCGCGCCTTGATGCGCTTCCGGGCAAACTCAGCGGCGGTCAGCAGCAGCGCGTGGCGATTGCCCGTGCACTCGTACATGAACCGAAACTGATCGTCTGCGACGAGCCGACCAGCAACCTCGATCATGAGACCGGGCGGAGCGTTATGAACATTCTTCGCGGCGTGGCGAAAAGCCCCGACCGGGCACTCGTCGTGGTCACTCACGATCCACGCATCTTCGAATTTGCCGATCGCATAGCACACATGGACGACGGAAAGATTATCGATGTCGTCGATGGCAAAAATAAGGAGCGTCTACAATGATTCGCAAGTACTTGCTGCCATTCCTGGCAATCGTTGGCCTGGGTGCCGCCATTTATATGGTCATTCAGGGCAATCGGACTGTGTCGGTCGTCCAGCCGGTAGTGCAATCCGCGCAAGCGCCATATACCTCCAGCATCTTCGGCCCGGGGATCGTGGAGGCGAGCACCGAAAACATCGCGATTGGCACTCCAGTTTCAGGGATTGTCACGGCCATCTATGTCAAGTGGGGCGACAAGGTGAAGGTCGGAGCGCCGCTCTTCAAAGTTGACACTCGCGATCTGGAAGCCCAACTCCTTCCAGCGAATGCCAAAGTGAAAGAGATGGAAGCCCAATTATTGCCGGCCACTGCCAAAGTGAACGAGGCGGAGGCAACAGCGGCAAAGGCGGAAAATCGCGTGAAGGTGGCTGAGGGCCTGGAACCCGGAGTATCCATCAGCGCCGAGGAAATGGCCAACAGGCGATTCGACACCGGGATTGATAAGGCGATGGTTGCGTCGGCCCAGGCTCAAGTCGAGCAAATCAAATCCCAGATTGCGTCAGCCAAAGCCCAGGTCGAGCAGATTAAGCGTGACATCGAAGTCCGCACCGTTCGCGCCCCGATTTCCGGCCGTATCCTGCAAATGAAAACGCGTCTGGGAGAGTACGCGCAGAGCGGCGTGCTCAGCACGCCGCTGATGCTGCTCGGGGACGATACCAGTCTGCACGTGCGCGTGGACATTGATGAAAACGATGCCTGGAAGTTTCGGCCATGCGCCGCCGCAGTCGCATCGGTGCGCGGAAATCCAAATATCAAAACTCCATTGCAATACGTTCGAACCGATCCCGACGTGGTCCCAAAAGTGTTGCTCACGGGCGATACCACACAGCGAACCGATACCAGAGTGCTTCAAGTTGTCTACAGCTTCGATCCGAAATCGCTGCCTCTCTATGTTGGGCAACAAATGGATGTCTTCATCGAAGCGTCGGCGAATGACACCGTACCGCAGGCAAAGCAAGCGACCAGTTCCTGCAAGGACGTAAGCGAGAGGAAACCGTAATGCTGAACGTCGCGATGAAGATGCTCAAGGGGGACCGCGCCAAGTACGTGGGATTGCTTTTTGGGATTACGTTCACGTCATTTCTGGTCACGTTCGCGGGATCGTATTTCTGCGGCTTCATGACGCGCGGATTTGCGCTTATCTCTGAGAATTCCGCTGCGGATGTATGGGTGATGGACCCGGCAGTCGAGTCAACAGAGCTCACGACAAATTTGCCAGATTCGGCGCTGTCGCGCGTCCGTAATGTTCAGGGAGTGTTGTCGGCTGCGCCGCTGGCGCTGGCCACGGCTGACGCGCGATTCCCAAATGGGCGATTTCAGTCCTTTCAACTTATCTGTGTGGATGACGCCACGCTCTCGGGCCTTCCGTCCCTGCAGGGCGGCGTATCTCCGACCATCCTGCGAACTCCGGACGCGGTACTGGTCGATCCGGGTGGCACCGACGGAAAGCTCGAAACTCCGACGATGGCCGCTGATCAGTGGCCCTATGGGCAGGCACACCTGGACGTGCCGACACGAGAGTTGGCTGCAGGGGACGAACTACTGGTGAATGATCATCGCGTGATGGTCAGGGGGCGCACGAACGCGCTGCCTCGATATCCGCCGAGGCCGTTGATGTATACAACGCTCTCCAACGCCTCGCGAATCTTGCTGCCGGAGCGGCACCTGCTTACTTTCGTTCTGGCCAAAGCCGCGCCGGGTGTGTCTCCACGCGAATTAGCCGCACATATTCAAGCGCAGACGGGTCTGCGAGCGCGCTCCTCGAACGATTTCATCTCGGACACCGTTTACTGGTTCCTGGTTAATTCCGAAGATGTAGGCGATATGGCCTCTATGATTTCCATCGCGATGTTCGTTGGGTTCGGCGTGACCGGCGTGATGCTGTATATGTTCACCAGAGAGGCGTTGAAACAGTACGCCGTACTCAAGGCCATGGGCGCGAATTCACGAATGCTGCTCTCCATGATTTTCGCCCAGACCGGTCTCTGCGCGCTGCTGGGCACGGGCCTCGGGCTCGGGTTATGTGCCATTGTGGGCCAGATCGCGATTTGGGAGTTCGACTACCCATTCCGAATGATGTGGTTCACGCCTGTCGTCGGCGGTCTGTCGGTATTACTCGTGAGCCTTGTGGCCGCGGGGATCAGCGCACGGCCGGTGCTGAAGCTTGAGCCGGGAGTGGTGTTCGGGGGCCGCTAGAGCCTGTGTGTGAAAGCCGAATACTTATGGGTCGTGGCTTTAGCCATGACATTAACGCCGAAGGGTCAGTGCGACTTTACCCGCTGAAGTTTGGATTCTGCAGCTGCACACAGAGCTACGAATTTTGAGAAGGAGACATTCCTGATGGATGCGATCTGGAAACGACTTGTTCCTCTGGGCGGAATTTTATTTTTGGCCGGATGCGCGGCGCAACGATACCAAGCGGCTCCAATTGTTGCGAGCGATACGGCCTCGCGGTTCGTATCGCGAAGTCTCGTCGATTCCGGACTGCAGCTGTTTGTGGAACAGAATCTGGGCCACTCTGTGTCTCCCTGGCCTCCCGCAACTTGGGATTTACAAACATTGTCACTCGCCGCTTTGTATTTCAACCCAGCGCTCGACTCAGCGCGCGCGCGCGTAGCGGGAACGGAAGCGGCCCTCCTAACGGCGGGCGCTCGCCCCAATCCTACTCTGAGTATTGCCCCCGGGATTCCGACTCCCTATTTGTTAACTTTGGATTTTGCGATTCCCATTGAAACGGCGGGTAAGCGCGGGTATCGCATTCTCGCCGCGCGCAGTCTCGACCAGGCTAGCCGATTCGATCTTGCGGATTCAGCGTGGACCGTCAGAAGCGGAATTCGCGCCGCGCTGCTGAATTATATTATTGCCTCTCAAACGCTGGAATTGTTCCGCTCTGAAGAAAAGGCGCTCCAGGACCAGGTAAGTATCCTTGAAAAAATACTTTCTGTCGGAGAGATACCGAGACAAAACGTCGACTTAGCGCGAATCGAGCTTTCAAAGATACACCTCGCTATCAGTACGACCGAAGGACAAATCGACGAAGCCAAGGCAACTCTGGCAGCCGCCATTGGGATTCCAGTTGCGGGGCTTCGGGGAGCCCAATTCTCGTGGCCCGATGTGGACAACCCGCCAAGCGCGGAATCGCTTTCGCCAGAAATAGTCCAGCGCGAAGCAGTCGTGAATCGCTTGGATATTCGACGCGCTCTTGCGCAATACGCCGCGGCTGAAGCCGGCTTGCGATTGGAAATCGCCAAGCAATATCCCGATATCAACATCGGCCCGGGATACACCTACGAGGAAACGCACAGCTTCTTCACGGTGGCTGCCTCCTCCACCATTCCTTTATTCAATCGAAACCAGGGGCCTATCGCTGAGGCCGAAGCTCGACGCAAGGAAGCAGCGGCTGCGTTCCTGGAAAGACAAGCGCAAGTTATCGCCAGGAGTGAACGGGCACTGGCGGTTTACACGTCAGCACTGAAGGAACTATCCGAAGCCGAATCCCTTCGCAAACTCCAAGAGAATCAACTGCAAATCACGCAGCAGGCGATCCGCTCTGGCACAGATATTCGGCTGAGTCTCGACAGTGTGCAAATCCAAATTCTGATTTTAGACCGCGCGCGAATCGATGCACTGGTGCGCGCTCAAAGGGCGCTCGGTGAACTGGAAGATGCCGTTCAGAAACCGCTCGATCCGGGTGCGTTATTTAACATCGTTCCCGAGTCCCCGGCGTTAAAGGGTCCGCCGAAGGATCGCAACCGTTAAATTTGCAGTAGCACAGGCTTCAGTCTGTGTGGCTTTGACTTCTGTCGCATCACCGAAAAAACCACACAGGCTGAAGCCTGTGCTACTAAAACCTAGGCGAAAAGATCGAGAATTTCCTCATACCGTTTGAACGGCGGAATCAAATACGCGCCGGCAATTCCGGAATTGCGTGCAGTGCGCGACCAATCAAGCAGGCGTCGCGCCAGGGCAAATCCGTGATCGCGCGCGGATCCGCCCGCGGCTTCCAGTTGTTTCAATAATTCTTCGGGAATCACGATGCCGGGAACTTCGTTATGCAGCCGCAGCGCTTGCTTATAGCTGCTGAGCGGCCAGAGTCCCACCAGGATCGGAATCGGCGATTTTCCGCCCATGCGTTTCAGAAATCCTTCCCAATGATCGGGATCAAAAATGGGCTGCGTCATTGCAAAGTGAGCGCCGGCTTTTACTTTCTCATCGAAGCGCCGCAATTCTTCATCAAGATCTTCCGCGAGAGGATTCACGGCAACGCCAATCGTAAAATTTGTCGCGCCGCCAAGATTTTTTCCCGCCCAGTCGGTTCCCTGGTTCAAACGCGCCATCACTTTTACGAGGCCAATCGAATCCACTTCGTACACGCCGGAAGTTTCCGGATAGCTTCCGAGCGACGGCGGGTCGCCAGTAATCGCGAGGACGTTGCGCACACCGCCGATCGTCCACGCGCCCAGTAGCATCGCCTGCAAACCGATGATATTGGAGTCGCGCGTAGTCAGATGCGGAATCGTCTCAATGCCTCGGCGCTCGAGTGCCCCTGCGAGCGTGAGTGCATCCATACCCACACGCGCAAGCGGCCCGCTGTTGATATCAATCGCATCCACGCATTTGGAAGCCATCACGCTTGCGACTTGTTCAAGAGTTCGCTCGATGGACGTGCCCTTTGGCGGATCGATTTCCACGGAAATGACGAATTT
>Ga0070735_10000663_pt1 | contig 35770 bp, 19 predicted proteins | sample Coa_R1_FD_66443 | JGI IMG/M metagenome (GOLD analysis project Ga0070735, IMG submission 66443) | Surface soil microbial communities from Centralia Pennsylvania, which are recovering from an underground coalmine fire - Coalmine... | ecosystem: Environmental > Terrestrial > Soil > Unclassified ...
GCGGACCCGAACCTGGCGGAAGCCCATTTTCGACTAGCACAAGCTTATAAAAAATTGAACCAGCCAGAGAAAGCCCATCAGGAATTCGCAACCTATGAGAAGATTCAAAACACCAAAGCTGCGGCCATCGAGCAACAGCGCCGCGAAATCCAGCAGTTCGTGATCGTGTACAAAGATAAACCGCCGATATCTACGGCGCACACACCGTAAATTTGGCGGCGAGCTTTACACATCAGTGCCCGAACGACTGAAAATAATATCGGCAACTCAAGAGAGGGAACTATGAAGACTTTCGCAGGCTGGCTGTTGATCGGTGTGATCATGTGTTTCATGCAGAAAGCAAACGCACAGGCCAGCTACGACTTGCGGTCGCCCGATAATCGCATCGAGGTCAGAGTGCGCACCGTGGGACAGATTCGCTATGACGTCGTGGTCCAAACCATGCCCATCCTGGAAAGTGCTACGCTTTCGATGGATATTGACCATAAGAAACTCGGTATGGACCCGAAAGTCATCGATGCGAAACAAAGCTCGCATGATGAAGTCCTCGAACCAGTAGTTCGCCAAAAATTTGCCAAGATTCGCGATCATTACAACGAGCTAAAGCTCAATCTCGACGGTGGGTATTCAGTTGTGTTCCGTGCCTATAACGAAGGAGTCGGATATCGCTTCGAAACTGCTCTGCCGCAGAAAGAAGTGAAAGTTTACGGCGAAGAAGCGAATTTCAAGTTTGCCGCCAACTTCAATGTTTATTACCCGCAAGAGGACAGTTTCTATTCGCATAATGAGCGAAAATATCTGCCGCAGCTTTTGAACGCGATTGCACCTCAATTCTTTGCATCACTGCCGGCGGTAGTGGACGCAACCCAGGGTGAGAAAATGGCGATTGCAGAGTCAGACGTCGAAGATTATCCCGGACTCTGGCTGCGTGGTGCGGCGCCGAATTTCGCATTGATGGCCACGTTTCCTCCGTATCCAACAAAATTAGTCCAGACCAGCGACCGCGACTACAAACCGGTTGAGAACGCAGACTACATCGCCGTGACCTCCGGCACGCGAACTTATCCTTGGCGCGTGATCGGGGTTGCGCATAACGATGGCGAGTTACTGACTAATGAACTTGTGTACTTGCTCGAAAGGCCGTCGCAATTTCAGGACACTTCGTGGATCAAGCCGGGTAAAGTCGCATGGGACTGGTGGAATGACTGGAACATTGATGGCGTGGATTTTCATGCAGGAATCAATACGAAGACCTATGAGTACTACGTCGATTTCGCGGCGAAGTATGGCATTCCCTACATAATTCTCGACGATGGCTGGTACAAACTGGGCAATTTACTGGAAGTGACGCCCGATCTCAACATGGAGGAACTGACCGCCTACGCGAAGAAAAAGAATGTCGGGCTGATTCTCTGGGCGTCGTGGAAGACGCTTGATGATCAGCTGATCCCCGCACTCGATCAGTTTGAGAAATGGGGAGTGAGAGGAATCAAAGTTGATTTCATGCAGCGCAGCGATCAGATCATGATGAACTATTACACCAGAGTCTGTCGCGAGGCGGCCAAGCGCCACATGCTTGTAGATTTCCACGGAGATCAGAAACCCGCAACCATGATGCGCACCTGGCCGAATCTTATCAATACCGAAGGCGTGCGGGGCATGGAGTGGAGTAAGTGGAGTTGGGAATCCGAACCCAAACATAATGTAACTTTGCCGTTCACCAGAATGTTCCTCGGTCCAATGGATTACACGCCAGGCGCGATGCGAAATGCGACCAGGAACACGTTTGCGCCAATCAATCATCAGCCGATGGCGATGGGGACGCGTTGCCATCAGCTCGCGATGTATGTGGTTTATGACGCGCCGCTGCAGATGCTCTCTGATAGTCCGTCGAATTATTTGAGAGAGCCGGAAGCAATGGAGTTTCTGGCCGCCGTGCCTACGACATGGGATGACACGCGAGTGCTGGATGCGCGCATTGCTGAGTACGTATTAGTTGCGCGAAAGAACGGGCGTGACTGGTATGTAGGCGGAATGAGCGACTGGGACGCACATGATCTTCAAGTTGATTTTTCGTTCTTGCCGGAGGGCAACTTCACACTCGACGCCTATCAGGATGGAGTCAATGCTGACCGCGATGCGAGTGATTATAAAAAGACCACTACGCAGGTGAACCGGACAACGAAACTAAAAATCCATTTAGCTCCCGGTGGAGGATGGGCGGCAAGGATTCACCCGTAATTAAAAGCTACTTCGATTCTGGCAATGCTGAGTGGATGATCCCGCCGCCTTCTTTTATGGTGAGGATCTGGTTTGGCTTCACGCGCAGGAAGCGCTCGACCTTTTGCGTCGTCGGCCACCTCACTTCAATCCGATCGATGACCTGCGCTTTTCCGATTCCGAAGTGAAGTCGCAAGTCTCCTTGTGACATCACGCTGGAACCGCTGTGCACTTCGTCCATCTGAACATGTGTGCCAGTCACTACCCGCACACGCGCCCCGATTGCGGTCCGATTGCAGTTGGTCCCGATCAGTTTTAACTTGATCCAGTTCTGTTTGTTGCCACCATCGTTACGCAGCAGAGATGGCACGTCATTCATATTTAAGACAAGCACGTCGATGTCGCCATCATTGTCGTAATCTCCGAAGGCTGCGCCCCGGCTGGAGAACGGTGTTGTAATTCCCGGACCCATCTCACTCGATACATCCTTGAACTGGCCTTTCCCGAGATTGCGATAGACGATACGCGGGTTTTTATAAGTCTGTCCGATGTCGTGGGCGTCGATTTCGGGATAGACGTGCCCATTGATTTGAATAATGTCCTGCCAACCGTCGTTGTCGTAGTCAACAAACCCGCAGCCCCAGGCGACGTACCGATTGTTAATACCCACTCCTGATGAAAACGTTACATCGCTGAAGGTGCCGTCGCCGTTGTTGTGGTAAAGATTGCAGGTGTCGTCGGCGAAGTTGGTTTTGAAAATGTCGAACCAACCATCGCAATCGTAATCGCCGACGCCGACGCCCATGCCTGCCTGTTCGTGCCCATTTTCGCTATAAGCGCATCCGGCTATTACGGCCACGTCGGTGAATGTGCCGTCGTGATTGTTGTGATAGAGAATGCTGGCCTCGGAATCGACGGCAACATAAATGTCGGACCAGCCGTCATTATCGAAATCGTAGGAAACAGCCGTGATGGAATATCGCGGCCCGGGTTTGAGGATGCCGGCCTTTTCAGAGACATCAGTGAACGTTCCGTCGCCATTGTTGTGAAACAGAACATTCGTGTCGCCAGTAAGGCCGCGCGGCCCACACATGACCGGAATTCCCTTCCACTGACACACGGGTGGAGCGCTTGGCCCGGGAGTCTGCGCCGGATCCAGCTTGATGTAATGGCAGACGAACAGGTCGAGATGACCGTCGCGGTCGTAGTCGAGAAAAGTGCAGCCTGCGCCCCAGCGAATCTGGTCATCATAGATCCCGGCTTTGCGCGTGACGTCGGTGAAGGTGCCGTCCCCATTATTGTGAAAAAGAATGTTGTGGCCCCAGAAGCAGCAGAAAAGATCGTCCCAGCCATCGTTGTCGTAATCGCCTACGCAGACGCCAGTTTGCCATCCAGTGCGCGCGAGCCCAGATTTTTCGGTGACATTGGTGAAAGTTCCGTCGCGATTATTCTTAAACAGTTGGGAGGTCGGAGCTTTTCCCTCTGGCCACGTTTCCCCAAGACGCGTTCCGTTGGTGAGGTAAATGTCGAGCCAGCCGTCGTTGTCGTAATCAAAAAATGCAATGCCGCTGCCCTTGGCTTCAATGATGTAACGTTTGTGATCGGCATCTCCCCAGACGTTCGGGATGTTGAGCCCGGCTTCGCGCGCGACGTCGACAAACTGGACTGGCGAAGTGGATGGTGCTGCGGCGGATTCAGTGAGAAGGAGAGGGCGTTGCCATCTCCAGAGCGGAGTGGTTAGCGCGTCCATTAGCGTGCTGCCGAGGACGAGAAGGGATGAGCCGAGAAAATGACGGCGGGCAAACTTCATTTCGTGTCCGGAATTCTGGGGAACTTGCGCGGCATGATTCCTGCGCCTTCTTTCACCGCGATGATCTGATCGACAGATAGATTTTCCAGTTTATCGACCTGACCGCTGGGCCACGTGATCTGGAGCGATTGAATCTTTGTCCGCTTGCCCAATCCAAAATGAATGCGCGGATCGCTCGCCGACATATATCCCATGCCGCCTTTGGCCTGCTCGTATTGCGAGATGCCATCTGAGGTCAATTTCAGAGAAGCGCCGATGCCATCGCGATTGGATTTTGTTCCGATCAGCAAGACCGTCAGCCAGTGGTTTGCGTTCCCACCATCATTACGCAACAGTGATGGAAAGTCGCCGCGATTGTTGGTGACGATGTCGATGTCGCCGTCATTGTCGTAGTCAGCGGTTGCAATACCACGTCCCACGATGGGACGCATGAAGTCTGGCCCCAGAGACTCCGAAACTTTCTTGAAAATTCCCTTACCGGAATTTCGAAACATCAACAAAGGTTCTGGGTAGGTAACTTCACTGTGATAAAGCTGAATATTGTCGAGCATGGCGCCGTTCAACTGCAGAATGTCATTCCATCCGTCGTTGTCGTAATCAAGAAATTTCATGGAGACGCCGCTCAGCAAAAGCGCTTTGTTTCCGATTTCTGAACTAAAAGTGGCGTCAGTGAATGTACCGTCTTGATTATTGTGATACAGGCGGTTCAGTTCGAAATCGAGGTGAGTAATGTAGAGATCCTGCCAGCCGTCGCCGTCAACATCCGCGGCATCAATACCCATACCAGCTTCGTAACGGCCATCTTCGCTGGCGGCAATCCCTGAAACAAGCGAATCATCTTCGAAGGTCCCATCGTGCTTGTTGATGAATAGAAAATTTGGCCAAGAATCATTGGCCACGGCGATGTCGGGCCAGCCGTCGTTATTAAAGTCGGCGAGGACCACTCCCATTCCCTTGGCCTCAGGCTTGCCGACGCCCGACGCCTCACTTACGTCAGTAAAAGTCCCATCGTGATTGTTGTGGTAAAGCTTGATACGCTGGCCTTTGTAATTTCCAGGGTGGCAATAAGAACGGTAGCCGGGGCGGTGTTCGCCGCACCAGATGTTATTTTTCGGCGACCACTGAATGTAATTGGTGACCACCAGATCGAGCCATCCATCCTTGTCATAATCGAACCAACCAGCACTGGTTGACCAACCACCTTCGTCGGCGACACCGGCCCTCGCAGTAACGTCAGTGAAGGTGCCATTACCATTATTGTGATAGAGAATTGCCCGGCCGTAGCCGGTCACGTAGAGATCGGGCCAGCCGTCATTATCAAAATCTCCAACGGTCACGCCCTGGCCATAGTGTCCTTCACCCGCGAGGCCAGCTTTTTCGGTGACATCCGTGAATGTGCCGTCGCCGTTGTTGTGATAAAGGGCGCAGCGCAGCGGTTGCGATGGTTTGTAGATATCGGTGGCGGCCGACTGGACGAAAAATAAGTCCATCAGACCATCCTGGTCGTAATCGATCCAGGCCACGCCTGTGCCCATTGTTTCCAGGTAATACTTTTCGTCGGTCTGAGTTGAGTCCTGCTTAAAAGTGATGCCCGCGCCCTGGCGAACATCTTTGTACTGGACCGGAATGGAAGTGTCGCGTTTGGCCGCCGGCCCTTCCGCATGGGCATTCACATAAACGACGGACGCCAAAGCGAGGATGATGAAGAGAATCAGACCGCACCTGACAAGGACTTGATTCAATTGTGCGTGATTCCCCATTACTTATTAGACAAAGCGCGCTGCTGATCGAGAGTTCAAGAGATTCTGAATACCGTGTACGAATTCTAACGCATCGGAACTTCGTCGACCCTACAGCGTGCGATCAGCTACAGAAAGCGCGAACTGAAGCAACTGCTGGCGGGCTTCCATAGGAATAGCGCCGCCAGGAGGAGGTGAATTACTCGGCGCGCGCGAGAGCGCGTCTTCAATCCGGCTTACCTCCAGTCCGCCTGCGTTGCTACCCTTGAAGCGATTTAAAACCTCACGGGCCTTATCGACTTGCCCGGTTTCGTAGTAAAAAACTCCGAGGGTGCAATAGCTTCCCACCCATTCGGGCAGAAGCTCTACTGCGCGTTCAAGCTGTTGCGCCGCTTGAACGCTATTGCCCTGCAGCACCGAAATGATTCCCATACCCCAAAGAAGTTTACCGGAGCTTGGAATTCGCACTAGTCCTTTCTGCAAAGTCTGCTGGGCGTCCGGAAGATCATCTCCTCGCAGCTGAACGAGTGCCAGCGAGAGGTAATACTGGTCGTTGTCAGGATTACGCTGAATTGCATCCCCAAAAATTTGCACTGCTTTCTGCGAATCGCCCTGGTGCGCATAGATATCACCTGCTAAGGCGAGATAAGCGGCGTCCTGTTGACCTGCAGGAGATACCGATTGCGCCGCTGCGAGGGCTTCGGGATATTGGCGCTTACGAAAATACACATCGGCTAAATCGAACTTGATGTCATCGGAATCGGGATCGGCATGAAGCGCATTCTGAAAATGGCGAATCGCTTCGTCGTAAAGGTGATATCGGGCGAGCAGCACGCCAACCCCGGTCTGGGTGCGGTAGTCAGTTGCGCTTACTTGATCAAGTTGCCCTATGGTTTTTTCAGCTTCATCGCGTTCACCGAGTTTGAGGTAAGTTTCGGCCAGCAGGTAAAGATCCTGCGGCTGGCCTGGGTTCTTTTGGATTTGTGCAGTCAGTTCAGAAACATCGAGCTGAGTCTGTTGTTGAGATGTCAAATGGGAACGATTTTCTAAATAATCGAAGAGATGTTGATAAGGGTAGGGCCCGGTCGCCGAATTTTTTGAAAGCGATTGAAAAACATTCAGATCGCGCTGGGCCGCGGCGGTTTGATGCGTGCTGCGTTCAATCATCGCCAGCTTGTAATATCCCGCGGATGGGTCACGACTGACTTTTACGTATTTTCTTAAAAGGTCCTCAGCTTCAGCAAATTTCTTCTCGCGAGTTCGAAGATTGGCGAGTTCGAGCAAAACATCTTCGAAATCTGGATTGGCTTTCAGCGCTTGTTCGAAGAGCTGTTCGGCGGCCGCATAATCTCCCTGGCGCTCTTCAATGTAGCCCACATTGAACAAGCAGGCGGCATTATGCGGATCTTTCTTAAGTCCTTCTTCGAAATATTTTCGGGCCTCATCGAACCTGCCAAGATGGCGATATGAGAGTCCGAGAAAAGCATAGGAGCCAGCCGTGGGATCGATCTCCACCAGTTTCTTGAATTCGTCGATTGCCTTTTCGGTCTTTCCGGACATGAAGTAACTTTCACCCAAAGCAGCACGCAGATCAGCGCGTTTGGGCGAGATAGTCAGTCCGGATTCAAGCAGCGGGATGGCATCTTCGTAGTAATTCTGCGTCATGCTGACACGAGCCATCAGAAAGATGACGTCAGTATTTTGAGGCGCGAGTTTATGGGCGCGCACCAGCAACTCCAGTGCATCTACTGGTCGCGCCTGTTCCGAATAAACCTGCGCCAGCAAATACAGAGTCTCGGGCGATTCAGGTTTGAGTTTTAGCGCCCGATTCAGCATCAATTCGGCTTTCGAGGAATCGCCGGCGCGCAGGTAAGTTTGCCCAAGATTGAAAAGTATCTCAAAAGTCTCGGGTTGAAGCGCGTTGGCTTTCTCCAGTTCGAGCTGCGCAGTCTTATATTGCTTTTCGGAAGCCAGCATCACTCCGAGGGTGAAGTGCAGTTGCACATCATCTTTCCGCTCCGCGGAAAGCGCGTCGGCTACTTTCAATCCTTCGGCGGTTTTCCCGAGCTCAAAATATGCGCGCGCCAGCTGAAATCGCGACTCGACTGTCGGCGGATGTACCCGCAAGAAATGAACAATCGCAGCCGACGGCGATCCCTTTGAAAGAAGGAACAGCCCGTAGTTGTAATTGGAATCGCTGTCCGCGGAGGCGAGAGCCAATGCAGACTTGAACTCATTCTCCGCCAGATCCGGCTTGCCTTCTGCGATATAAAAATTGGCAAGATTGCCGTGGGTCTTAACGGATTGCGGATTGAGCCTGAGCGCCTGCTGAAAAGCCTCCAGCGCATCCACAAAATTCTTTTGATTGCTCAAGATAATTCCCAGCAGGTTGTAGCCTTCGACGCTGGCGGGATCAGCGTTGAGTTGCTCCTGGATCTTTTGCTTTGCCTCATCCAAGCGGCCCTGCGCAAGCAGTTCCTGTACTTCAACAAAGGCCGGCGATGCCTGGGCTTTCTGCTGCGCATGGCGAGGAGTGCGTTGATGAACAGTTTGCTGCGCCAGGCAAATTGATGGCAGGAAAATCAATCCTGCCAAAAGGGCCGTGAGCAATGGGTGGCTGCCTGATCTGACGAGATAATTACGGAATGAAGACCTATTCAACATCGGGATAAACACGGTCAATGTAGCATTTCCAGCGCTTGCTGGGCCAACTTATGTTCCGGTTGCTGGCGCAGTAGTGCTTCTAAAATTTCACGAGCTTCGGGTTTGCGACCCTGAATTACATAAAGCCGCGCAAGATTAAGATAGGCCTGATCGTACTTGGGTGCGGCCGCAATGCAGATCTTGAATTGCTTTTCGGCCTCCGGATAACGCTGCTCGCGTACAAATAGGACTCCTAAATTATTGAGTGCATCGGCGTAATCAGGTCGAAGGCTGCTGGCTTTTTGTAAGTACTCTTCCGCTCGCGGAATCTGGTCCTGCTGTGCCAAGAGCATACCCGCGCCGTAATTTGCTTCCGGATTATTAGGTTCGAGTTGCAATGCCCGCTCCAACAACTTGCTTGCTTCATCAAAAGAGTGTTGATGCCGGTACAGGTTTGCAAGGTTGACCATTGCGATCACGTAATCGGGTTTAAATGTTAGTGATTGCTTGAAATCACTGATGGCTTGCTCGGGATCGCCCTCTTGCGCGGAAAGCATTCCGAGATTGTTCCACGCCTCGGGATGGTTGGGCCGGAGCGCCACCGCCCGTTCAAGATTCTGGCGTGCCTGCGTAGGATTGCTTCTTCGAAGATAAAGCGTACCCAGGTTGTAATAGGCTTCCGCATCGGAAGGTTTGGCTGCTATCGCTTGCTGGAATGATTCCGCCGCTTGTTCAAGATATCCGCGCTGAAAAAAAGCGACCCCATAAGTAAATGCATTGCGCTGAAAATCGCCTTGATAAAGCTTGCCTGAGAAGGGAAGCGCTTTTCGGATTCGATCCTCAGCGTTGCGCGGGATTGATCTACTGTCATTAAGCACCTGATCAGGTTGAACGACACCCTGATACAGTTTCACGATATTGCTGCCCTCATCGATGAGGAGAGACGCGGGAATTGGAAGATCCCTGCGGCGATCGAAGAGGTATCGGTAAATGATGTTGTATATGCCGATGACTTCCTGAGTGGCGATGAGAACAGGAAAAGGAAGTTCTTTCGCGCCTGATTGTGGCTTGCCAGATGTTTCGTTCCAAGAATCTACTCGAACAGCAACAACATGTACTGCGGATTGCAGGCGCGCGTAGCTCTGCCGCAACTGCTGTAATTGGATTCGTGAACTCTCGGAATTGTTCGCGCAAAAATTCAGCAGAACAACATTTCTCATCGCAGAACGCAACTGCCAGATTTGTCCCGAGGCATCGGGTAGAGAAAAGTCGGGTGCTGGCAAAGGTTCAATGAGCCAGGTTTCGCAGGACAAAGGCAGCGGCTCAATTGTCTCCGAGATGGCGCTCGCCCTATGCGACCAGAGTGATTGCGAGTACGCCTGTGCGCTGAAGTTGCTGGCACCCTCGTCAAGTTGTATTCGATGATTTACCGGCACGTCCGCGAATTTTTGAACCAGCCCGCTCGGCCAGAGCACCGTTGCATTTACAGCTCCGCCAAAATCGCCTACTCCAAAAAAAACTTCTTTACTGTGCTGCGATAGAAACCCCGAACCTGCCTGTAAATATTTTGTCTGCCGATGCTCGCCTGCTTCCACGGTTACCGCGGCCCCGATCGCATCCCGGTTGCTCTTCGTTCCGCGCAATCGAAATGACAACGAGTTTCCAATCTCACGCATCACGTTGCGCAGAATGCGGACTTGAGGAGCAGTGCGGTTCTTGAGAACGACCTCGAGCCTGCCATCGTGGTCAAGATCCGCAAGGCCGAAGGATCGGCTGTCGTCGGCAAAATCCAGCCCAACCGCGCCGGAGACGTCCGAAAACGTACCCTCGCCGTTATTCAGGTATGCGATGTTTCGCTCGAAGCCGCTCCATCTGCCATCGGAACGGATCAACTCGTTGATGGCGTTCCACCCATGCTCGTAATTAGGGGAAGGAGAGGAATTCTGCGGCGACTTCGCCACCAGTTGACGCCAGAAGAAGCTTGCGAGGTCCGGAGAATCGGGTCCTGATATATATCCATTGGCGATGTAAAGATCTGGATGGCCGTCATGATCGAAATCCCACGAGTCGGAAGACCATGCCCAGCGCCCGATCTCAGCTCCCGATGGAGCGCTCACATTTTTGAATCGACCGCCTCCGTGATTCTGATAAAGAGAATTGCCGCGCGCGTGCTGGCGATAAAAACCACGAATGCTTTCGGGATCCTGCCGGTGAAAAATTTTCTGATCGGAGACGCGCATTCCGGCGGAAGACCACATATTCCCGGCATAAATGTCCTGACGTCCATCACCGTCAAAATCAAACCAGCAGGCGCTCATGCCAGCGCCGACCTCCTCGACGCCAGCTTCGGTCGAGACCGTTGTGAAAGTGCCGTCGCCATTGTTGCGGTAGAGATTGTTTCTTCCGAAGTCATTGGCGACATAAAGATCGGGCAAGCCATTTGAGTTGTAGTCACCCCAGGCGCAAGCAAAGCTGTAGCGGTCGTTGTCTACACCCAACCCAGATGCTTCGGTGCGGTCCACGAATGTGGCGTTGCCCTCGTTGTGAAGCAGGAAATTTGGCGGCCCATTGCGAGCGTCGAAGTACGGCGCAGGGTAGTGATACTGATCCAAGCCGAGATAGTAGTTATAAAGGCAAAAATAGATGTCCAGATGCCCGTCGCGATCGTAGTCCGCGATCGCTGCGTGAGTGAACGTTCCCTGGGGCGAGCGCGAAAATCCAAAGGCGTCGCGCTTGAGCTCAAATTTTCCGTCTCCCTGATTCAAGAAAAGCAAAGGACCGCCCTCGCAGACTACCAGGAGATCCTGCAGGCCTTTGTTCTCGAAATCGGCAAACAGCGCGCAGGACGAAGAGTCCAAAATATCCACGCCGGCTTGTTGGGTCACATCGGCGAAGCTGCCATCGCCATTGTTGCGATACAGGCGATTGGGCAGTCCGGCGGGCTGACAAATGTAGATGTCATCGAATCCATCGTTGTTGAAGTCTCCCACCGCGACTCCGTTGTTTCCGTAAACGTCAATTCCACAAGCGCCGTCAAGGACAGTGCGCCAATAGTCGTTCCCGCGCAGCAATTGAGTTTTGTAAGATTCGACCCGCGCTAACGCTTGCGGAGCGATATCAATGAAAAACCGGTCGCGGGTGCGGCCCACGGTTTCGCCGGTTGCCTCGCATTGAACAAGCTTCCAGCCGGTCGATTCAGACTGAATCCATCGAGTTTTCCAATCGCCTATTCGTTGCTCTCGGCCACCACTTTTGAGAGCGCCAACAAATTCGTAATGTACTTCGGCGTTCACCGTCAGCGGAGAATCCTTGAGTTGCTCGATGGCGGTAATTTCAAATTCGACGGTGTCGAGTTTTGAGAACTCGGCACAATTCCGGGTGAGCTGATCAACAAACGGCGCGCGCCCGGATACCAGTTCGGCTGAGAATTTTCTACGCCAGACATCAATGCCGTATTTCGCACGCAGCTTTGTTTCTTCAGACGCCTTGATTGTCGTGGCTTTGAACGCGGAATCAATAAACTTTCCTACTACGCTGCCAAGCTCAGGAACAGACATCTTCAAGGCTTTGCTCCATTCGCCAAGCGCCGCAAGAATTTCGAATGCGTATTTCTCGGTCACATATTCATCGCCGCCGGGAACTACTTGACGAAGAACTTCATCGAGCGGATTACTCGCGGGGTAGTGCGGCGTGATGCGCAGATCGGAGAACAGAAAATCTCGAGCCAGCGAACTCCGCATTGAAGAATCTAGGGGCCACCCCAGGATTCGCAATGGCGCCGGCAGAAGAAGCGCAGGTGCGAGCTGCATGGCTTTGAGGAAAGTGCGGCGGGAGAGTTGGTCCTTGGGAACAGACATCCTGAATGGTTGCGGCAATTAAGCCGGCAATACTGTTGTCGAGAAGTGTACCTCTGAAAAGTGTATCAAGGCTCGATAACGGGGGCGGGACCGGAAGATTCTCCTAGGATCAATTCCGCGCCAATCTGATACTCCTTGCCATTCGGAGTTGCGGAACCTGAAAGTTCGTGCAGAGCATCGGCGGCGATTCGGCCCAGAGTTTCGCGATGAATATCGACGGTAGTGATAGCGGGATTGCTGTATTCCGCAAGTCGCGTCTTATCGAATCCTGTAACCGATACGTCCTCAGGTACACGGCACCCGGCCTTCATTAATCCTTTGATCACGCCCACGGCGGTGAGATCGTTGATGGCCATAACCGCAGTCGGTCGAGGAGATAATTTTGCGACGGCCAATCCCGCGCACATCCCGCCTTCGAAGCGCAAGTCGCCTGGCAGGATTGGTCCGGGCTCCAATCCCAGAAGGCGCATGCAATCTTCATAGGCTTCCAAGCGGGCGACGTTTGACTTCAGTCCCTCCCTCCCGGCGACGAAGGCAATGCGCCGATGACCAAGATCGTAAAGGTGTTTGACGATTTGGTCGACGCCCGAGGCGTAATCGATCCGCAAATTGCTCATGTAAGCGCGGGTAGGAGCGAGGTCCAGAAATGTCACGGCGATTTTTCTGCGGGCCAATTCGTGAATCAAGCGCAGACTGATCTCAGAGGTCATGATGGCGACGCCGCGAGCTTTGTGTTCCATCATTCGCTCAGCTGCCCGGCGAGTGCGCCGGGGATCGTAATTTGTATCGCTCAAAATCGCGTCATAGCCCAACTGCTGGGCGCGCAATTCAAATCCCTTTATGACTTCAGGAAAAAACGGATTTTCAATATCGGAAACGATGATTCCCAAGGTGCGATGGCGATCGCGCGAAGCCAGATGCCGCGCGTGAGCATCGGGAACATAGCCGAGGCGCTTCACCGCGGATATAACCAGCCTGTGAGTTTTGCGCCCAACCTTCCCGGTTTTGTTCAGGACATTGGAGACGGTGGCGGTCGATACCCCAGCGGCTTTCGCGACATCACGGATGGTGAGCGTCATTTTTGTGCAGAAGTCAGGTGAGTATAGCCGACTAAAATTTGCTTGACAACCGATATTTGCGCGTGATAACAATCGCGAACACGTTTACTTCCAGTAAGATTAAACGGTTAAGCGATTTTGCTAGCGGGTTAAACGGTTAACAGGGTTTCGTGGGTTAAGCGGTTCACCCGCTCGTGGGGGTTAGGCTTCATATTCAACGATCAAAATTTCAAGATTCAGAAGGCTGACGTCGCGCTTTGCGCGCGCTGGCCTGGTGGTCGCTTTGTCGGTAATCGAGCTTGAGAATCACGAGCATTCGAGCCGAAGACTTAGGAGGAAGGTCATGAAGCGAGTTGGCATCTCATCTTGCACGCTAAAAGCCGTATTAGCGATGTTGGTCACCGCTCTGCTGTTAACAACCGTCGCGCAAGCGCAAGTTGATACCGGCTCGATCATTGGGACCATTACGGATCCCTCCGGCGCCGTGGTCAATGGCGCGAAAGTAACGCTGACTAACGTGGGCACCGGCATTGCCTTGTCCACGACCACAGGCAACGACGGCGTATACAAGTTTTCTCCGGTCAGAATTGGGACATACAAGGTCGACGCCTCGTTTCAAGGCTTCAAGACTGTAAGCCAAAGTGACGTGAAGGTCGACGTCGGAGCAAACGTGGTCGTGAATTTCACCATGACCGCGGGCAGCACGTCAGAGACGGTGGAAGTCACTGCGGCAGCTCCAGTTTTGCAGACCCAGGATGCATCCGTCGGACAGGTGGTGGACCAGACCAGCATAAACAACGCACCGCTGAACGGACGAAACTTTACTTTCCTCGCGCAACTCGCAGCCGGCGTCAATACTCCACAATCGGATACGCGCGGCAATGCCGCCTCAGGTGCGTTCTCAGCCAATGGTTTTCGCCCCGCGCAAAACAACTACATGCTCGACGGCATTGACAACAACTCGGACACGGTCGATTTTCTCAACGGTACAAACTACGTTGTGCTACCGCCAGTCGATGCGATCCAGGAGTTTAAGGTTCAAACCACTGATTTTGGCGCCGAGTTTGGCCGTTCCGGCGCCGCAGTGCTAAATGCGACCCTCAAGTCGGGAACCAATGACTTCCACGGGGATGTCTGGGAATTCTTCCGCAACGATAAACTTGATGCGAGAGACTTTTTCGAACATAACTGTGACCCTGTAAGCGGCGCGTGTACAGCCGCTAAAAAAGGCGAGCTTCGCTGGAATGAGTTCGGTGGCACCATAGGCGGACCGGTCATCAAGAACAAAGTGTTTTTCTTCGGTGATGCCCAGTTCTGGCGGCTTCGTCAGGGGCAAGCACAAATCGGCTCCGTACCGACAATGGCTGAGCGCAACAGCGGTTTCACAGATTTTTCAGATCTGATCCAGTCAGGGACAAGCGAGGGGCCTGATGCGCTTGGCAGAAGTTTCCCCAAAGGAACGATTTTTGACCCAGCGACGACTCGTGCGGTGGGAACGTCTTTTGTCCGCGACCCATTTCCGGGGAATATCATTCCGGCTACCCGCCTCGATCCCGCCGCGATTAACTTGTTGAAGCTTTACCCAACTCCAACGAATGCCGGCGTGGTCAATAACTTCGCCAACTCACCGACTCTCATCCAGAACGAAAAACAGTTTGACGTACGTCTCGATTTGGACTTCACCCAAAAGGATCAGCTGTATTTCAGCTTCAGCTACGATGACAAGCCAGAGCTGATTCCCAGTATCTTCGGCGGTATTGCCGATGGCGGGGGCTTCTTCCAAGGTAATCAGACGGCACTATCACAGCACAGCGCTCTGGTTTGGAATCACACCTTTTCGCCCACGACGGTCAACGTTGCTCGGGTCGGGTTAAACTATCTTCACACTACACGCAACATTCCTGAAGCAAATAACCTCAAGGGTACCGGCGGAGCTGGAATTCCGGCCGACTTCGGAATCTTGGGCATTCCGCAGGAAAAAGAGAACGGCGGCTTGCCTGCATTCAGTATCGGTGGACTGCAGACACTCGGCGGCAATGCTTTCCTGCCTTCAGACGAAGTCAGCTCGACGATTCAGGTAACGGACGACTTCACAAAAATTTACGGCAAGCATACCTTCAAGATGGGCTTCGAGCAGCAGCACGTAAAGTTCTCGACCCTTCAGCCACCGTGGTCCCGTGGACAGTTCGACTTCAATGGTGCTTACACGCAAAGTCCAAATATCGGCGATAACACAACAGGTCGAGCCCAGTTTCTGTTAACGCCGACGACCTCGAACGTCGGTGGTCTTGACTTCGTGGGAGGTCCCAACGAAGTATTTGCGTCCAATATTTCGCTAAGCGACAACGGCAAGAACTATTGGGGCACCTACTTCCAGGATGATTGGAAGGTGTCCTCGAAACTGACTCTCAATCTAGGCCTGAGGTGGGACTTCTTCGGCCTTGTCTATGACCACTACGGCAAGCAGGCGAATTTCGTCCCGTTCGGACCGCCCACGAGCGCTCCGATGTACATCGTCCCGCAAAGTGCTAACTCAGCAGCGAGTAATTTCTCGTCGAGCTTCAATACTCTACTGGGACTGGACGGTATTAACCTGGCCGTTACAAACCGATATGGCAAAGGATTAGGCAACTCGCAAAAAGATAACTTTGCGCCGCGTTTTGGCTTCGCCTACCAGGTAACACCGAAGTTCGTCGCCCGAGGCGGTTTTGGTATCTTCTATAACGGCTTTGAGAATCGCGGATATTCTCCAAACCTAGGTGAAAACTACCCCTTCCAATTCTCTTTCGATTTCAATCATCTCAACGACTGGACTCCGGTGACTTACAGCTCCTGTCCGCCGGGTACAGCGACCGCAGCTAACAGCGCAACCCTTGAAACCGGATTCTCGTGTATTCCTTTGGTGCCCCAAGTCGTCAACGCGCAGGGTTTACAGCTTCGTGGCATTCAGTTCGATTACAAGACCCCATATTCAATGGGCGGCAATTTCACCTTGCAGTACGAGCTGCGACCCAGCCTCTCAATCCAGGCGGCATATGTGACGACTCTCGGCCGGCACCTGGAGGTCTTCCCTGGATCGAATGAGCCCTCTGCTCTCTTTGCGCCAGGTACAGGCCTGACTAAATCGACGCCGACTTCTATTGTACCTACGCCGGCCCAGGGAGGACTTCAGTTCCCTGACTTCGGAGAAGGCGCGAGTTATGCGACTACGCAGGGCAGTAGCTACTATCACGGGTTACAAACCACCGCCACGAAGAAATTCTCCAATGGTCTGAATTTCCTCGCTGCGTACACGTATTCGAAAGTTCGATCGGATGCTTTAGACCTGCTTAACGGGTTTGCCGGTAACGGGTATCGCGCTCCGTATATACCGGGAGTAGGAATTCACGCAGATTACGGACTTGCGAATTTCGATGTTCGCAACGTCTTCCACTTCAGCGGTGGGTATGAGCTGCCATTCGGTAAAGGTAAGCGCATGCTGGGGGATGCTTCAGGCGCAAAAAATGCGATCGTCGGCGGATGGGCGGTGCAGTGGATTGTCAACTTACAGGGAGGGCAACCATTCAAACTTGATTGCCCGACCGGAACTGCGCAGAACGTTAACTGCTATTCGTTCGTGCTTCCAGGACAGAATCCGAGGACTTCGATACACATCAACAAGGATGGCAATCCGGCAATGCTGAATGCCGCTGCGTTTGCGCAACCTTGCAAGCTCGGAAGCCCAGGATCTCCGGGTGGCTGCATCAATGAGACCACTCCTGCGGGAATCTTGGGTGGCAATCAGCCAACCCAAATCGAGGGACCAGGCTTCAATCGCTGGGATTTGTCTCTGTTCAAAAATTTCCAGGTGACGGAACGCGTTCGCCTGGAATTCCGGTCTGAGTTCTTTAACATCCTGAACCACCCGAACTTTAACTATCCAGGATTCGGTGGTAACGGGGTTAACGCTGTTTCTGGATCAACGGATTTCGGCAACAATAACTTCGGCGAAATTGGATCTACCCGTGACAATCCTCTGGATCCGCGAGAGATCCAGTTTGCGCTGAAAGTGTACTTCTGACGCCAGCAGAGTTGCGGGGAGGGCGTCAACCAGCGCCCTTCCCACAACAAACCTGCAAAGGGGCATACTCTGCATTTCCGCGCGGTGCTAACATACGGATGCTGTGACCCAACGTTCCCGGCTGCTATTTATCTTCCTCATCCTGGCGGGACATATGCCGGTTATTGCCGCCGAATCTGATCAACCACAAAAGCTGGATGTTGCGTTTCAGGCAGCATTGTCGCAGTACAATTCTGGACATTATGCAGAGGCCGCCGGTCAGCTAGAGCAACTCGTGCGCCAGGTTCCGCAGAGCTTTGACGTTCACGAGTTGTTAGGGATGGTGTACGCCGCCGAATCGCAGGAGTCCAAGGCCAACGATCATCTGGCCAAAGCGGTGCGACTGAAGCCAGATTCTGTGGAGGCGCGAACTAACCTTGCGACCAACCTGGTGCATCTGGGCAAGGTATCGACCGCGGAGACCGAATTCAGAAAAGCAGTTGAACTCGATCCCAGCAGCTACGACACGAACCATAATCTTGGCGAAGTTTACGTCGCCGCCGGCAAGCTGACCGACGCGGTCCCTTATCTTGAGAAGGCACAGAAAATAAATTCTGCCGCATACGACAATGGGTACGATTTGGCGCTGGCGTACACAAAAACAGGCAGGCTCGACGACGGCAGAAATTTAGTGCAGAATCTGCTGAAACTGAAAGACACTGCGGAACTGCATAACCTGCTGGGGGAAATCGAAGAAAAGGATGGCAAGTTCATCGCGGCTGAAAATCAATACGAGGCTGCCGCGCACATGGATCCCAGTGAGAGTAATTTGTTTGATTGGGGAAGCGAGTTGCTGGTGCATCGCACTCTGGATCCGGCAGTGAATGTTTTCCAGAGCGCGGCTGAACATTATCCGAAGTCGCCGAGGCTGGCGATCGGTCTGGGCATGGCTTTATATTCGCGGGGAAATTACGATGATGCGGTGAAGGCGTTGCTGAACGCTGCCGATTTAAATCCTTACGATCCGCGCTGTTATTACTTCCTCTCGAAGGCATACGACAGCTCACCAAGCCAGGCCGATGAAGTAATTCAACGCTTCCGACGTTTTGCGGAGTTGCAGCCGCAGAACGCAAGGGCACATTTTTATTACGCGATGAGCCTGTGGAAGGGCAGACGCGCCCAGGATGCGAATCTCGATATTGGTAAAATCGAGGCGCTGCTGAAACGCTCGATTGCACTTGATCCGAAGCTCCCTGAGGCCCATTTGCAGCTGGGAAATTTGTACTCCGATCAGAGCAAGTACGCAGAAGCAATTCCACACTACCAACGCGCCCTGCAAGAAAATGCCGACCTGGCGGACGCCCACTATCGTCTGGGACAGGCATACGTTCATACCGGGCAAAAGGTCCGGGCACAGGAACAGTTACAGATTTACCAGCGCCTGCGAGCGCAGCATCTGGCAGAGTTGGATAAACAGCGTGCGGAAATTCGGCAGTTTGTATATTCCGAAAAAGGCGCGGCGCAACATTAAGGCTTCGATGAGAAATTCATTATCAGGTAGCGCTTTGATTTCCCAGTCGCGACGGGACTTCTTACGTGATGCCGGCGGTTTGGTTTTAGGCAGCACGCTGTTGTCGTCACGCTTAGCCCGTGCAGCTACGACTTCATCAAAAAAGAAAGTTATCGTGATCACGTTCGGCGGCGGGGCGCGCGATCAGGAAACCTTTGCGCCTGAAGGTCAGGAAAATATTCCACACCTGATGCGGGAATTAATTCCGCACGCCAGCTTCTTTACGCAAGTAGTGAATCATGGCATTCTTGGCCACTACGTTGCTACCGCCAGCCTGGCGACCGGCACGTATGAGACCTTTAACAACTTTGCCACGGTCCCGCCAGAAAACCCCACTGTCTTCGAATACTTTCGCAAACAGCTGAGGCGCCCTTCGTCTGATGCGTGGGTGGTTGCGCCCAGCAATGGATTTAACCGGATTGGCGAAAGCAGCAATCGCTCATACGGGCCGGGACTTGGGGCCAGAGTAATTCTACCCAAGCATCTGTTGAGCGCTGCAATATCTGGTGGAAGTGCCGACTACCAGCACCTGCTTCGCGACAATTATGAAACCCCTTTTTACTCGCCGGAACTCGCGGGACAGGAATTCGAATTGCAGCAATTGGAAACAATCCTGAAGCTCTCGGGGGATGACTTCAAGAACCACGCGCGGACGCTGTCGAGCCCGGACGAGCTTTCGGTTTACATCGTGCGGCAACTTATGCGGCAAGTTGCGCCGAGCCTTTTGTGGGTAACGCTGCATGACATCGACGTGGCGCACGCGGGCGCCTATTCGCTTTATATCGACGGCATCCGACGCACCGACCGGTTGTGCGGCGAGTTATGGAAGATGATCCAAACGGAACCGGAGTACGCGGGAAAGACGAGCTTATTCATTCTTCCGGACTTCGGGCGTGACAGTGACGAAGACGCCGGCGGTAACGGATTCCAGCACCATCGCACCGGTGACGCGCTGTCTCGAACCACTTGGCTGATGGCGCTCGGCCCGGGAATTCGCGAGGGTGTGGTGTATGACCGTGCTGTGGACTCGACTGATCTGGTACCCACACTCGGGTCCATGCTGGGGTTTTCCGCTTCGCTCTCGCAAGGCAAGCCCATCGGGGAGTTGATCTAACCATGTTGCCGCACGATTTGAAACCTGAGCAGTTCAAGTCGTATCCGCCGGAAGCGAAGAAGCTGGCCCTGAATTACCTGGGGGCGCTGCAACCTCTCCCGTTGAGCTTCCTGCCCTCGTTGCTCAAAGAGATCATCGAATTTGATTTCAAGTTCCCAGTGGAGCGCCGCGCCATTGAAAGTGAGTTGGGAAATTTGCGCTCATTGTCAGCAGTTCAGATCAGCGATTGGTTCCGGGAATTCGCCGCGATTCAGATGTCGGCGAGTCTTGAACGCGCTGATTGGGTGAACGCCCCAGGCCTGTTTGTGGAGCAATTTTCTGCTCATCTCTGGAGCACTCATCAGCAGGATGCTTTCCGTCTGGCCGCCGTACATTACGCCGACCGGTTGAGGGCGGCTGTGCCGCCGGAGGCGCCGGCAACACCGAGACTCGGAATCAGCATTATTGGTAAGGGCCTCGATTCATACGATCAGCCCCTGTTTCGCAAGCTTCGGCCGCATGGAGCATATTGCACCCGCGTGAATCCCGAGAATGGAGTGAAGCTGCTGCTCGACGCTGTAGCTAGCCGTGCTAAAGCGCATCCCGCGCCGTATGCGCATTGGTATATTGATGGCGGCGAGGAAGCTGAACACGATCCAGTGCTGACGACTGTTTCCTACGATGCGCTGGCTCCTGCCCGAGCCGCGCTCTTGCGCAAGATGCAAAGCGACATTTCACGACCCGGGATGGGGCCGGAAACTTTGCGCACGCACATGGCGGAGATGCTTCCGTCGGAGGTGGGCTTGGACAAGCTGGGAGATGCGGTGCTCTCTCGGTTCCAGCTCAAGTTGCTCACTGAAGGGTCGGGAACGCAAATTTTCAGTACGACATTCGCGCAATGGGCGGCGCGTGAGACCCTGCGCCGGGCGCAGCCTTTGACGTTGCTCGTCCGCTTCGCGCCGCGCCAGAGACAGAAGCCGATGAACGAATTGCTTTCACCAAGCGACAAAGGATCTGATCTGGATTTAATCGGCTCGCTGGTCGACGCCGATATGGACGCATATTACAACTGGATCAATCAACAGCGCCTGCCTGGCGCCGAACGATCGTCATTTCTAGTGTGGTTCGAAAATCATAGCAGCGCAGTTGTCATTGGGCCATCTGTGCCTCGCGGTACGGAGTCAAGCGGCTCGACAGATATTTCGCAATTGCTGTCCTGGATTTCATGAGCTGTTGTGGTCGGCTCAGTACGAGCACGTCGCGATAAAAACGTGTGTCGTTATACGACGAAGTGATGGGAGAAAAAATGGATAGGCGCGATTTCATCAGGAACACGGGTACATTTATAGCGGGCGCAAGTTTAGCAACGCATGCGCTTGCAGCTAGTGCGGAAGAAACATCCGCAAATTCGGCACGCAGGCTGGTGTTCCCGATGAATCGCGATTGGCTTTATAGCTCAAAATTTACGGACGCCGCCAGCGAAAAGAATTTTGACGACGCGGGTTTTGAACGCGTGGTGGTGCCCCATACAAATGTTCGACTGCCATGGCACGGCTTTGACGAGAAGCGGTACGAATTCGTTTCGATTTACCGCAGGCATTTCAATGTTCCGGCAGAGGCCCGGGGCAAACATATTTTCGTCCACTTTGAAGGCGTGATGACGGCTTCGACGGTTTGGCTGAATGGCCGGCGGCTTGGCGAATACAAAGGAGGCTACACTCCGTTCTTTTTCGAGTTGACGCCACATCTGGATTTCGCCGGCGACAATGTGCTTGCAGTTGCGGTGGATTCAACTGAGCGGCCAGATATTCCTCCGTTCGGATATGAGATTGACTATCTCACCTTCGGAGGAATTTATCGCGAAGTATCTCTCCTCGCGGTGCCGCCGACGTTTATTGAAAATATTTCCGTCCGCCCAAAAGCAGTGCTTACACATCCCTCGCTCGAAATAGATTGCTTTTTGCAGCATCTGGAATCACAAGGACCGCTCACGGTCCAAGCCGAGCTTCTCGATGGCGAGAGTGTGATCGCGAAAGCCACGGCCCAGGTTCCGAAGTCCGGTCCTTCGGCGGAACCGGTTGCTCACGCACTCAATATTGGGTCATTGAGCGGAATCAAGCTATGGGACCTCGAACATCGAAACCTGTATTCGGTTCGGGTCCGCTTGCTGCGAGGGGCTCAAATTATTGATGAAGATACCAGGCGATTTGGTTTTCGCGAGGCGCAATTTACCGATCACGGTTTTGAATTGAATGGAAAAGTGATCAAATTGCGCGGACTCGATCGTCACCAAACATTTCCCTACGTCGGGCAAGCCATGCCGGGGCGCCCCCAAAGACGCGACGCAGAGATCCTGCGGAACAAGCTCAAATGCAACATCGTGCGAACATCCCATTATCCCCAGTCGCGGCATTTTCTTGATGCCTGCGATGAAATTGGCCTGTTGGTTCTTGAAGAGATTCCCGGCTGGCAGCACATCGGAGATCAAGCATGGCAGGACATTTCGGTCGACAATGTGCGTCGCATGATTCGACGCGACTGGAACCATCCTTCAATTATTTTGTGGGGAGTGCGCATTAATGAATCGCGGGACAATCACGACTTCTACACCCGCACCAACGCCATGGCCCACCAACTCGACCCGACGCGGCAGACAGGGGGAATCCGATACTTCCAGGAATCCGAATTTCTCGAAGACGTGTTCACCATGAATGATTTCGGTTTTCCTTTAAAGCCGCCGAACCATGCTCGTTATTTGAATACTGAATTTGTCGGTCACACTTATCCCACCAAGACCATCGACAATGTTGAACGGCTGGTCGAGCATACGCTGCGTCATGCCCGGATCCATGACCAGCTGGCGTCAAATCCGCAGTATGCAGGAGGCATTGGCTGGTGCGCATTTGATTACAACACTCATGGAAATTTCGGCTCTGGCGACCGCATCTGTTACCACGGAGTCACGGACATCTTTCGCGAGCCCAAGCCGGCGGCGGGATTCTATAAATCACAGTGCGATCCGGCGGAAGAAATCGTGCTTGAGCCAGCGTTCCATTGGGCGCGAGGCGATCAATCCATTGGATTTTCCAAGGCCGTTGTCTGTTCGAACTGCGATCATCTGAAAATTTTCATTGCCGACCATCTCGTCGCCGAAGTCGACCCTGATCGCAAACAATTTCCCCATCTCAAGTATGCGCCGTTTGTGGTCGAGCTAGGCGAGCTGTTTCATAAGTGGGGAGATTTGCGGCTGGAAGGTTATATAGAGGGCAAGCAGGTGATCGTGAAGAATCTTTCGGGCGATGGCGTAGACAAAAAATTCGCGCTGCTTCCCGACGATACCGCTTTGCTGGCCGACGGCGCTGATTCCACGCGCGTGGTCCTGCGCGTCACCGATGAGTTTGACCGAATTCGGCCATTTGCCAACGATTCGGTGAAATTTAAACTTGAAGGCCCGGCCGAGCTGATTGGAGATAATCCGTTTTCGTTGATTGGTGGAACCGGCGCAGTCTGGGTCCGCGCCAAAGAGCAGCCTGGAAGAGTGCGGTTAACTGCCACACATCCGCAACTTGGAACGCAGACAGTGGAAATTGAAATGAGTTCAGCGCCTCCCGAGAAGGTGTAACACATAATAACAATGCGAACTTGCTTGAAGCACGGGCGTTGCGCCCGTCTGGCCCCCGGAACGCCCAACTACCCACAAAGGTGATAACGCACAAAATCAAAAGCAACTGCCACGGCTATTCGACCATTCTTGCTGAACTGTGTACTTGCCTACTTTTTTGGTCTTCCACGCGCAAATGTCCCCAATCTCACCGTTCTGATTGTCGTACCATCCCTGGCCTGGTATCGGGTCAGTGATGGCTTCGCACAGCTCGTGAGAAGCGGTGATGGTAAGCGCATCAATGGTTGAGAAATTGGAAGAGCAACCGGAACAACCGGGGAACGGCATCACGGCGTAAAACGTATCGTTCCCGATGGCGTCGTGGTATCCGCAGAATACTTTGCAAGACGCCGAGCCACCTTGCGTGACCGTCACCCCTGGCGGCAGAAAAACAAAATAGAGCGTTTCGTGACTTGAAGCCGGAAGGTTCTTGGCAGAAATCTCGTCCTGAATCATTTTCTGAATCGCGGAATCGTCAACCGTCTTGCTCACATCCGGATTCGTGAGCGTGATGGTGCCAATTCGCTTACCACGAGAAATTTTGTATTGCGGCACGCTATATTCCGACAATTGATCTATCAATGAGCTGGCCAAAATGTACTCAAAGAATCCATTCAGTTCGGTAATCATTTCCGCTGAGGCGGGCTGTTGCCAGCCGGATCCCCAGAAAACAGTGAACACCTGGCAGCTGGAGATCAGCGGTCCGTTGTTGTAGGTCAAATGCGCAGCTGGTGTGGCTGCCCGCTGGAGTACTTCAGGCGTTGCCAGGGGAACGATGCGAACATGATCGGAGCGGTGAGAGTGCGACTTTTCTTCAGGCATGGCCTTTAGATGCCTCTTCATCGCTGGTAAATAACTCTGCGGCTGAAAGAGACTGTTGAATTTACGAATGTTGACAGTCTGCAAAAACGGTCAACCCGATCCTAGCAAACGTATTCTCGCTGTGCTACTATCCCTGCTTATATCTCCTCACAATGGATATCAGGGAAATTGCGCGGCGGGCGAAGGTTTCAACAGCTACGGTGTCGCGGGCCATTAATCGTGTCCCGACCGTGGATCCGCAGTTAGCTAAGAGAGTATGGAAGGTCGTAGACGAGCTTGGCTACTACCCCAACACTCAGGCGCGGGCGCTTGTTTCTGGCAAAAGTCGCATCTTCGGACTGGTAGTTTCTGAAATAACCAATCCTTTCTTCCCTGAAATTGTTCAGACTTTCGAGGAACTCGCCGTCCGGAATAATTACGAAATTCTCCTTACCTCGACCGTTCACGATAGCACGCGAATGAAATCTTCGGTGCGGCGGATGATCGAGCGCCGGGTCGATGGAGTGGCAATTCTTACCTTCGGCATGGAGGAGTCCCTTCTCGACGATCTTCGTCTGCGCAAAGTGCCATTGGTATTTGTGGATGTCGGTCCAAATGCCGCGAAAGTCAGCAATATCCGTATTGATTATCAGAACGGCATCAGGCAAGCGGTCCAGCACTTGGCCGCGCTTCGTCATACCGCCATTGCATTTGTGGCCGGACCCGCGCATTTGAAATCTGCCGACGCCCGAAAAGAAGCGTTTCGCCAGGCGATGAGCGAGATTGGCCGGACGGTCCCGCCCGAGATGTTAGTTGTTGGCGACCACACGATGGAAGGTGGCATGAGGGCTTTAGGGGAACTGATGCGATTGCCGACACCGCCAACCGCGGTGTTTTGTTCGAATGACATGACCGCTATTGGTGTGATGCGTGAAGCGTACGATCTTGGGATAAAAGTCCCGCAGGGTCTTTCGGTGGTGGGTTTCGATGACATAAGGCTGTCTGAATTCATTACTCCTCCATTGACCACAGTACGGATGTCGCAGACTGAACTGGCGCGAATTGCGTTTCAGGCCCTGATGAATGACGTGACTGAAGAAGCTGCTAGTAGCGGGCGAAAAGAATATCCACTGAGCACCAGTCTGATCCTGCGAAGATCGACTGCCCTGGCGGCGTCTCACTCAGTCCACATAAAAGTATCTACGAGCTGACCGTCATCGTTTTGCGATTCGTGCAGAATGAATTGGCGGGCTGAAGATCAGAAAACGTGTACTCTCCGTGTCAGGCCCGCGTGTGGAAGGGCAAGAGGAACATTCAATGCTTAAACGGAAGCTGTTATTCGCTCTGCTGGCTTTGGTTTCGATGGCGGGTGAAATTGCTGCCCAACAGAGTCACAGCTTTGCTCCCGACAAGATGGATAACGTGCTCTACGGAGTTGCCTATTATCCCGAATACATGCCTTACGACCGCCTCGACAAAGATGTTGATCTCATGCAGAAGGCGGGGATCACTGTGGTGCGAGTCGGCGAATCGACGTGGAGTAGTTGGGAGCCGCGGGATGGAGATTTTCAATTTGCATGGATGCAGCGCGTGCTTGACCGGCTACATCAGGCAGGAATCAAAGTCATCCTGGGCACGCCGACGTATTCGATCCCGACCTGGTTGTACAAGGAGCATCCGGAAATCCTGGTTCTTCACGCCGGTACAGCGCCGCCACTGAGCGATCCCTACTATCCAACTTATCCGAATGCCCTGCAGCCCGGATATTACGGCATTCGCCAGAACTACGATTTTCTGAACCCATATTTTCGACAGCATGCGGAACGTGTGATTCGAGAAATTATCAGCCACTTCAAAGATCATCCGGCTGTGATCGGCTATCAGATTGACAATGAGACGTTCCCGACGAATGTCTCGACCCAATATACAAACGCTGCATTTCTCGAGCGATTGAAACAGAAATACAAAACTCCTGAAACCATAAATAAGATCTGGGGACTGACCTACTGGGGTCAGTTAGTGGACAAGTGGGAAGACCTGCCACCCCGCGATGGAATTTTGAATCCCGGATACAAGCTGGAATGGGAAAACTTTCAACACGACATCGTGACTGATTATCTTGCCTGGCAAGCAAAAATCGTTAATGAGTATAAACGGCCCGACCAGTTCATTACCCAGGATTTCAGCGGCGGAGTGCACACCAATCTCGATCAGTGGGCGATTGCACGCTCGCTTGACGTGGTCGCGGAGAATCCATACTTCGAAACTCAGGCACGGCTCAACGGGCGAACTATCTGGATGTCCGACGATCTGGGCCGTTCATTGAAGCACTCGAATTTCCTCGTAACTGAGACCAACGCGCAAACCATTGGGTGGGATTCGCGGACACAATATCCCCAGTACCCAGGGCAGTTGCGCCAGGTGGTGTATACGCACCTTGCCGCTGGCGCAAACATGGTGGAGTACTGGCACTGGAGTTCGTTGCATTATGGACAGGAAACGTATTGGAAGGGCGTTCTGTCGCATGACCTGGAGCCGAATCGCACCTATGTCGAAGTATCGCGGGTAGCAGGCGAATTGAAGAAAATCGGGTCCGAACTGGTTGATCTTAAAATAGACAATCAGGTCGCGATCCTGCTCAGCACCGATTCCGCCAACGCGCTTAGTTACATGCCGGTCAGCGACAAAGTGAATTACATGACTGTACTTGGGCAGATGTACGGCGCGTTGTATGAACTGAATGTCGAGCCGGATTTTGTACAGGCTGGAGATCCAAATTTATCGCGGTACAAAGTTCTGCTGGTCCCTCCTTTGTATAGCGCTTCAGATGCGGTGTTGCAGCAGATCTCCGATTACGTGAAGAACGGCGGACAAGTGGTGATGTCATTCAAGAGCGGGTTTACCGATGAGCATTCCACAGTGCGTGACGTCATGGCTCCCGGACCTTTACGCGCAGCCTGCGGGTTTCATTACCAGGAATTCACAAATCTGCCCGCACCCGAACTCCTTACGCCCGACGCTTACGGAGTTGGCGACCAGAACACCGGCTCAGTGTGGGAAGAATTTATTGTGCCCGACACCGCCGAAGTGGTTGCTTCTTTTAATGATCCCTACTGGCATTTCCCGGCGATAACTCGCAATAAATATGGCAGCGGCAATTTGACCTACGAGGGTACGTTTCTCACTGACAAGTTACAGCGGGAAATTGTTCGCGACGTTTTAAAACGTGCAGACCTGAGTGATTCCGATCAGGACCTTCCTGAAGCCGTCCGGGTGCGGCATGGGCGCAATCGTCAAGGCGAGCTTCTTTATTATTACTTCAACTATTCTGGAGGGCCGCAGACCGTGCATTACTCGCATCCCACAGGTTCAGACTTGCTCAGCGGGGACGCGATCACGCAAGGACAAACACTGACCCTCAAACCCTGGGACCTTGCGATCATTCACGCGCGATGACCGGCGCAAGGCAAACGGATTTACAAATACCTGGGAGGAAACAGCCATGAAACTATTTCCGGCGATTACAATCCTGCTTGCGGCAGCCTCGCTCTGTTATGCCCAACAACCCTCTTACGACGGACTGACCAGTAATTTAAGCAATTTATATCGGACCTCGAATGCGAAGTCTTTCTCCATCAGCCCGGAGAATTTGACAGGAGAAAAGGGCAAAGGCGGAATGGCAACGACCGGAGTGGCCACGCAGGCAGCACGGGACTTGGGGCAAACCTGGAAAGTAAATCCCTACGTATTGATTAACCCGGGCTCGACTTTCACTCTGGGGGAGATCAATGGTTCGGGTGTGATCGAACATATCTGGATGACTCCGACCGGAAATTGGCGATACTCCATCCTTCGTATGTACTGGGATGACGAAACGGAGCCTTCGGTCGAAGTTCCAGTAGGAGATTTCTTCGCAATGGGTTGGGGGAAGTACGCCAGGATTTCCTCGCTTTCCGTTTGCGTTAACCCTGGGAGCGCCTTCAATTCTTATTGGCCCATGCCTTTTCGTCACAAAGCGCGGCTTACGATCGAAAATCTCGATGACAAACCCATGTCAGTTTATTATCAGATCGATTATTCGCTGACTGAGGTGCCGAAGGACGCCGGCTATTTTCATGCTCAGTTTCGCCGGGTGAACCCGCTCCCTTACAAAGACGTGTACACCATCGTCGACGGTATTCACGGTAAAGGTCAATATGTGGGAACGTATATGGCGTGGGGCGTGCACAACAACGGATGGTGGGGCGAAGGCGAGATAAAATTCTATCTGGACGGAGATCGTAAATTTCCTACGATTAACGGCACCGGCACAGAAGATTATTTCAACGGTTCCTACAATTTTGAGAATCAGGAAAGCCACAAATACGAAGAATTCAGCAGCCCGTACTCAGGATTAATTCAAGTCCTCCAACCTGATGGACTGTATCAGTCTCAGCAAAGGTTCGGATTATACCGTTGGCATATTGTGGACCCGGTGCGCTTCGAGTCAGATTTGCGGGTGACCATTCAAGACCTGGGATGGCGGTCTGACGGCAGGTATCTCCCGCTGAAAGACGATATCTCTTCGGTGGCATATTGGTACCAATTGGAACCGCACGCAGTCTTTCCGAAATTGCCATCAAAAGACGAATTGGAGATCAATTGAAGATGCACAAGCTCCTCCACCGCATTAGCGAAAGCAGTTGCGAATGGCCGACACCCAATTGTGCGGGAGGGAACTGCTGATGGCCATCGTTGCGGGTGTAGATTTTGGAACACTCAGCGTTCGTGTTTCGATCGTCGATAGCGAACGCGGCATGCTGGGGTCGGCAATTGCTGAATATCCTCTGCATCGCAAGCGCGAAGATTCCGAATATGCGACCCAGTCGCATGAAGACCATATGCGCGCATTGGCTGTCGCCACTCGAGCGGCGGTCAAACAAGCGGGAGTCTCCGGCGATCAAGTCGAGGCCATCGCACTCGATACAACCGGCTCTTCCGTCATTCCAGTCGGGAAAAATCTTCAGCCGCTGGGTGAATACTATCTGTGGTGCGACCACAGAGCCAAAGGCGAAGCGGAAGAAATCACTGCCGCTGCTCATCGAGAGAAGCTGGAAGCGATTGAATGGTGCGGTGGCGTTTACTCATCAGAATGGGGATTCTCCAAGCTGCTGCACTGGCTGCGGCACAATCCTGAAAAGCGCAGAGAATTCGTTTCCGCTTTCGAGCATTGCGATATGGTGGCCGCGACGCTTTGCGGCATCACTGACCCAAATAAGGTAAAGCGCAGCATTTGCGCCATGGGCCATAAATGGCTTTGGAATGCGAAACTCGGTGGACTTCCTTCTGATCAATTTTTAACGAAAGTCGATCCCCTATTTGCCGGTGTTCGCCTAAAGCTCGAAGGAGATTACGCTACCTCCGAACAAATCGCTGGAAAGCTGTCTCCATACTGGGCAGAGAAACTTGGGCTCAAGCCTGGCATTCCAATTCCGGTTGGCGCATTCGATGCGCACTGGGACGCGGTTGGAGCGGGCTGCCGCACCGATGACATGGTCAATGTCATCGGAACATCCACTTGCATTATTGGAATTACGCCCTCTCCAAATTTAGTGCCCGGCGTTTGCGGAGTGGTGCAGGGGAGTGTTCACCCGCAGCGCACAGGAATTGAAGCCGGTCTTTCCGCGGTCGGCGATATTTTCAATGCCATCGCCTCGCGAGCGGGAACCGACGTGGCTACGCTCAGCAAAGGCCTCGAGAAGTATCGCGCCGGGCAAACTGGCTTGCTGCGAATGACCTGGGACAACGGCGATCGAACCGTGCTGGTGAATCCCAACCTTCGCGGCATTACCCTGGGATGGAATTTGCAGAGTACGGCGCAAGATGAATTATTTGCCGCAATTGAGGGAACTGCTCTGCATACCCGAGTGATCTTTGATCGCATGGAAAGCAAGGGCGTTCGAGTGCAGCGGATCATCAATGCGGGAGGAATTCCGCAGAAGAATGAAGTCTTGAACCGAGTCTATGCTAACGCACTCGGGCGACCGGTCCTGGTCCCTACGAAGAGCGTGACCAGCTTAGGTTCTGCAATTTTTGCGTTTTTGGCAGCGGGTACCTTCAAGTCGGTAGAAGAAGCCCAGAATAAAATTTGCCCACCGCACCATTTGTTCGAGCCGGACAATTCCGAGCAGAAAGTGTACGACGAGCTTTACCGGGTATTCAGCCGCATTTACTTCGCATTCGGAGATAAGAGATCGGAAATGGGCGATGTATTGCCCATCCTGATTGGAATTTCGAGATCCCTGCAAGAACTTCAAACAACCGCCACCTCGGGCAAAGTTTCCTAGCCGCTCTTTTTTTTTGCAGTGCTTGTTAGAATTTCCCACGGCTCAGATGGAGATGAATAGTTCACGACGTTCCTTCTTAAAAAGTTCCGTAGCCGCGGGGGCTTATCTGATAGGGTCACGTGCAGTGGCGAGTTCTCGTCGCAATTCGGTGATTGTCATCGGGGCAGGCGCATTCGGCGGCTGGACGGCCCTCCATCTCCTCAAAAAAGGAGCGAACGTCACATTGCTGGATTCCTGGGGTCCGGGAAATTCTCGCGCCAGTTCCGGCGGGGAGACGCGCGTGATTCGCGCGACTTACGGTCCCGGACGGATTTATACGCAGATGGCGGCGCGAGCTCTGCAACTGTGGCAAGAATACGAACAGCAATGGAAGTTGAAACTTTTCTTCCGCACCGGCGTGCTTTGGATGACTGGCACTGACGATTCGTATGAGCGGTCGTCATTGCCACTAATGAATGAAGCGGGAGTTCGCTTCGAGAGACTTTCCGCCGCCGAATGCTCCAGGCGCTGGCCGCAAATCAACTTCGACGGAATTTCATGGAGCGTTTACGAGCCCGACTCTGGTTATTTGGCGGCACGCCGCAGCTGCGAGGCGGTGCTGAACGCCTTCATCAAAGCAGGCGGCGAATACCGGCAGGCGGAAGTGATGCCAGGGCAGATCGCGTCGCATCAGATGCAGGGAATCAAGCTTGGATCGGGCGAAGCTCTGAAGGCTGATTCCTACGTCTTTGCATGTGGGCCGTGGCTCGGCAAAATCTTTTCTTTTTTGTCGCCGATTATCACACCTACAAGGCAGGAAATATTTTTCTTCGGCACTGCGGCCGGGGATCTCCGATTCACAGACGCGCAGCTTCCAGTCTGGAGCGATGACAGTAAAGGTGAACTTCAAGGATTTCCTGGAAAACACTGGTTCTATGGCATTCCGGCGAATCACTGGCGAGGTTTTAAAATCGCTGACGATACCCGCGGAGCCGTAATCGATCCCACGAGCATGGAGCGCAAAATTTCGGATGCCGGCTTAGCGGCGGCGCGTGCTTATGTACGGCTTCGTTTTCCAGGCCTGGCCGATGCGCCGCTGGTTGAAAGCCGCGTGTGCCAGTACGAGAATTCGACAGATCAGAATTTTATTTTGGACCATCACCCCGAGGCTGAAAATGTCTGGATCGTCGGCGGAGGTTCAGGTCACGGCTTCAAACACGGACCGGCATTTGGAGACATGGTGAGCGACGCCGTGCTTGGGCTGAAAACGTCGCCGCGGGAATTCAAACTCGACCGCCTGCTAAGGGGTGCTTCTGGACAACAATCCTAAGCACGACAACCCTCTGTGGCTTTTCCTCTGTGTACCTTTGTGTCCTCTGTGGTTATTGAATCCTTACTGTGGTAAGTAGTTGCTGGCCACGTTGACCCGCAGTTTGACTTCGCCAATTGTTTTACCGTCAATGGTTGCAGTCCAGCTGAGCGTTTGCCAAGTCTCTTTAGTGGACTCGGGAGGGGTCATCGTGAGTTGAAGAGGATACGAATCGTGCGCCGCAATCGGATAAATCACCGTGCTTGGATATTGGTTCCAACCCTGCGGCAAAACGCTGTGCAACTCAACTTGCTTCGGTGAATCCGTGTCGTTGCGGATGATAAGCGGTACCCATAACTTTTTGCCTGCAACTTGAGCTTCCGGCGGATACAAGTCATTCAAGTGCTGAATATCGTGCGCTGGCCAGAACGCGTGATAGAAGGCCCATGGCCCGCCGAGTTCGAGCGCGAGCTTCTGCTCTGGAGGTTCGTAGCCACGAGGTTTGGCGTAAGGTATCGGTCCGGGTGCAACGCCCTCGAAAATATCGCCCGTTACCGTTCCGCCGACCAATGACTTACCGAAGATCAAGCGCACCGGCGCTTCGGTGAATTCTTTTAATTGGGCATCGTTGAAATCATTTTGCGTTTTGTAGAAGCCCCAAGCTTCGGCCGATATCCGCGAATACGGGATTTTGCGTGAAGGCGAGACTTCGTTTGTCGGATACTCCGGCCCCTTGTCTTTGAAAAACTCAAAATGGGTTGCGTCCGAGAAATAATAGATTTTTTTCGGCTGCCAGGGACGCAATCCTTCGCCGTAGTTATTAATGTTAATGCGATCGCGGGGCGCTTCCAGTTGTTCCGGGAATGCCAGCGGATTGGCGGCAAGGTCGAATGCCTCGGTCGCAATGACACCCGCGCCCTGATGGTCCTCGTGGTTCTCACCCACTACATAGTTCGGCATCCAAGTGAGGATGACTTCTGGCCGCGTGATGCGGACCAGTCGAACGACTTCGTCCAAAGTTTTGCCATGTCCCCATTGTTCAAGTGAGTGGAGCACATCCGCGCCAGGCGTATCTGAGCCGTGCAAAAACCACGCAAGATTGATTCCATATGACGCAAGCGACTGACGCGCTTCCATCTCGCGAATGTCAGCTAGCGCGTGCGCCTGCTCCTGGCCTGCCGCGTTTCCACCAGAATTGCCGCGAGTCATATAAACGACCGCAGCCCGCTTGTGCTGTTGCTCGATCATCTTGGCCAGATAAGCGGCGAGTTCAATGTCATCATCGGGATGACCAACGACAACCAAAATTTCAACTTTGTAGCGGTTGTCGGGCTCTGGGACAGGCGAAGCTATCTGCGATTGAGCGGAACCGACTCTGAAGGAAGACAGAAGAAAAAAGAGAACAACGACAGCGCGCGGCTTCATATATGAATTGGGGTCCAGGCGGAACGGTTTCGCGAAGACTCAAGTACGGCATTGATAAATTTCACGCCTTCCACACCATCAGCAACCCCGGGAACGAGCAATGACTCAGGGTTAGGCGAACGCTTCTCAAGCTTCGCCGTTATTTGTTCGGCCAAGTCTGTGTAAAGTTGAGCGAACGCCTCCAAATATCCTTCGGGATGGCCACTTGGAATGCGAGTAGCATGGGCGGCAGCGCGCCCGGTACCGGCGCTGCCCCGTCGAATTATTCGACGCGTTTCACCAAACGGTGTAAAGACGAGTTGATTGGGGTCTTCCTGCCGCCACTCGATCCCGGCCTTTTCGCCGTAGACTCGCAGGCTCAAATTGTTTTCATTTCCAGGTGCAACCTGAGTTGCCCAGAGTCCACCCTTAGCGCCTTTCGCAAAACGCAGCATAATGTGGACGTTGTCATCGAGCCGGCGCCCGCGTACAAATGTGGTCACGTCGGCCGCGACTTGCTCGCAAGATAATCCCGTCACAAAGCACGCGAGATTGTAAGCGTGAGTTCCAATGTCGCCGAGCGATCCTGCGGGCCCGCTGCGAGCGGGATCGGTGCGCCACTCCGCCTGCTTCTGTCCAGTGTTTTCTAGCGGAGTAGTCAGCCAGTCTTGAACATACTCGGCTTGGACTAGTCGGATCGGTCCAAGCTCTCCCGCGCAAATCATCTCGCGCGCCTGCCGGACCATGGGATGTCCGGTGTAATTGTGTGTCAACCCGAACACCAGGCCAGTTCGCTTCACTGTCTCGGCCAAGTCCAATGCATCTCCGAGTGTTGTTGTCAGAGGCTTGTCGCAGATCACATGAATGCCGGCTTTGAGAAACGCTTTTGCCGGAGCGTGATGCAAATTGTTCGGCGTCACGATCGAAACCACTTCAATCCCATCGGTGCGTTTTGACTCCTCCGCGGCCATCTCTTCAAAGCTGCGATACGCGCGGGGAATACGCAGTGCTTTCGCGCCTGAGAGGCTTCGTTCCGCATCCGAACTCAGAGCGCTGGCAACCAGCTCATAGCGATCATCAAGCCTCGCCGCAATGCGATGCACAGCGCCGATGAAAGCTCCCGGTCCGCCTCCAACCATGCCAAGGCGCAAGCGGCGATTTAACTTTTCGGTGGTACCCCCAATGGGCATCTAGCGTTCCTTTCGATTGCCGAGGCCGAGCATTCTGCGGTTGGCTTCTGTATCTGCGCCGGATTTTGCGAAGTCATCAAATGCGCGTTCTGCGGTCTGAATAATGTGACGAGCGATGAAGGGCGCGCCTTCTTTTGCGCCTTGCTCGCTATTCTTTATGCAGCATTCCCATTCAAGTACCGCCCATCCGGGAAAGTCATATTGCGTCAGCTTCGAAAAAATTGCAGCAAAGTCCACCTGACCATCGCCCAACGATCGGAAGCGCCCGGCGCGCGAAATCCAGGGCTGATAACCGCCGTAAACCCCTTGGCGCCCACTGGGCCGGAACTCCGCATCTTTTACGTGAAACATTTTTATGCGCTCGTGATAGATGTCAATGAATTCCAAATAGTCGAGTTGTTGCAGAACGAAATGGCTTGGGTCATAGAGGATATTGCAGCGCTTGTGTCTCCCAAGCCGATCTAGAAACATTTCAAAGCTGACGCCGTCATGCAGGTCTTCCCCTGGATGAATCTCGAAACACAGATCAACCCCGTGCTTATCGAATTCATCGAGAATCGGCCGCCAGCGCTTGGCGAGTTCGTCAAAGGCCGTTTCTACGAGTCCCAATGGACGCTGTGGCCAGGGATAGAAGTATGGCCATGCCAACGCTCCTGAAAATGTTACATGCGAGTTGAGCCCCAGATTCGCTGAGGCCTTCGCCGCGTATTTCAATTGCTCGACAGCCCATGCCTGGCGGGCAGAAGGATTGCCGTGAACTGCTTCAGGAGCGAATCCATCAAAGGCCTGGTCGTACGCCGGATGAACCGCAATCAGCTGTCCTTGCAAGTGAGTTGAAAGCTCCGTCAGTTCAACATGATTGCCCGAGAGAATCCCGCGAATTTCATCGCAATAGCTTTTGCTTTCAGCGGCGCGCTTCATGTCGAAAAGACGGCCATCCCAAGTCGGGATCTGTACGCCTTTGTAGCCAAGCGATGCAGCCCAGCGTGAAATATCTTTCAAGTTGTTGAACGGGGGATTGTCGCCCGCAAACTGCGCAAGAAAAATTGCCGGACCTTTTATGGTTTTCAC
>Ga0070735_10000664_pt1 | contig 35736 bp, 37 predicted proteins | sample Coa_R1_FD_66443 | JGI IMG/M metagenome (GOLD analysis project Ga0070735, IMG submission 66443) | Surface soil microbial communities from Centralia Pennsylvania, which are recovering from an underground coalmine fire - Coalmine... | ecosystem: Environmental > Terrestrial > Soil > Unclassified ...
AAACGGCATCAGTCGCCCGAGTACAGGGACAAACGTCTGCTGTAGGTTGTTGGTCAGGCAGTTGGGTATTCCCGGGCTATCAGATCCATTGCTTCCTCTTTGGTTCGCAGCCGACCTTCCAGTTGGCCGTCTTCGACCGCAGACAAGATTTCCTTGAATCGCGGTCCAGGTTCGTAACCTGCCGCAATCAAGTCTTCTCCTGTAATGAGGGGCGCTGGACGCATCGTCTCCGCCGGCATAGTCGCGATCTGTTCACGAATGAAGTTGTACAAGGTCACATTGCCGTGACTTGCCTCGCAATCGATTCGGTGCAGCTCCAGGTGCTCGTCGAAGCGCGGCATGCGAACGAATTTCTTAAATGTGGACTCCTTCATTCGATCAACCTGCCCGAACCGCATGTGATTGTTCACAAGTGCGAGGATCTGCTTTGCATCTTCATTTGAAAAACGTAGTCGCCGCAGAATATCCTCCGCAATCTTCACGCCGACCTCCACGTGCCCGTCAAAGCGAATGCGATCCGGAGCCACACGAAACGTCGCCGGCTTGCCAACATCGTGCAACAACGCGCCCCAGGCCAGGGTCGGCGCGCAGGGATAAGGGAGCTTCTCAAGCAACAAAAGCGTGTGCACGAAGACGTCGCCTTCCGGGTGATATTGCGGCGGCTGCTCAACGCCTTTCATCTTTTCGATCTCAGGCAGCACTTCCTGTAACAGCCCGGATTCATCGAGCAAAAGGAAGGCTTGACGCGCCTTTCCCTCCGTGAGCATCTTCGTCAGCTCGTCGCGAATTCTCTCCCGCGAAACCTGGCCGATCTCCTGTGCGAGTTGGCGGATCGCTTTGAAGGTCTTCGGTTCAATCTTGTAGCCAAAGCGTGCCGCGAAACGAACTGCGCGCAACATCCGCAGTTTGTCTTCTCCAAAGCGTTGCCTCGCATCACCGATGGCGCGGACGGTTTCCGCTTCGAGGTCCTTCTGTCCTCCGACAAAGTCAAGAACCTGGTCGTTGATCGGGTCGAGCAGAAGCCCATTGATCGTGAAATCGCGCCGTTGGACGTCTTCTTTCGGGTCTTTAGTAAACCGAACGTCATCGGGATGACGGCCGTCTGAGTAGCCGATATCGGCGCGAAACGTGGCAACTTCCACGGTCTTGTCATTGTCATTCAGAGGGCAGTTCGGATCCCGCAAAGCAGTGTCCGAACCAAGTCGAGGAACTTGCTGTTCCGCTACCAGCACCACCCCAAACTGCACCCCCACGGCGTAGGTCTCCGGGAAAATGCCCATCACTTCCTGCGGCGTCGCGCTGGTCGCAACATCGTAGTCGGACGGTTCTCGTTTTAATAGCAAGTCGCGCACGCAGCCACCCACTAGATAAGCTTCATGACCCCTCTCACGTAGCGTCCGAATGATCGAGATGGCGAAATCCTTGAGCATTCCCACTCAGGCAAACACCTCACTACTATAAGCTGAGGCCTACGTGTCGCAGGCCGTTCTGTCAGCAGTTACACTAGAAACCAGAGACTAGAAACTAGAAGCTGCTTATGTCTTCCGCTCACATCCTTGGCATCGAGAGCTCCTGTGATGAGACTGCCGCGGCCGTGGTGCGCTCGGGCGAACAGATCGTCTCCAACGTTGTGTTTTCGCAGATTGCGACGCATCAACCTTACGGTGGAGTGGTTCCTGAACTCGCCTCACGTGAGCACCTTCGCGCCATCGTGCCGGTAGTTCGCAAGGCCCTGCTTGAGTCCGGCCAGACTTATCAGTCTGTAGATGCGATTGCCGTTACCCAGGGGCCGGGCCTCGCCGGTGCCCTGCTCGTTGGGATCAGCTTTGCCAAGGCCCTGGCGTTCGCGGTCGATAAGCCGCTCATCGCTGTGAATCACTTGGAAGGGCATATTCACGCCGTGCTCCTCGAAGAGCGGCAAAAGGGCAATCATCACGTCGAATTTCCCGTCCTTGCGCTCGTTGTATCTGGAGGGCACACCCACCTCTATCTCGCGCGGCAGCAGGAGAACAGTTGGGTTTACGAGAACATCGGCCACACCCGCGACGACGCCGCCGGCGAAGCCTTCGACAAAGTCGCCAAGCTGCTGGCGCTCGGCTACCCGGGTGGCCCCATCATTGACAAGCTTGCAACCCATGGCAACCCCAAAGCCGTGAACTTCACACCGCCCCAGATCAAGCATCGCGACCGCAACCAGGCCGGGCCGAACCTTGGCCGTCGTTTCGACTTCTCTTACAGCGGCATAAAGACTGCCATGCTGCGCTATGTGGAAACCCACAACCTGAAGTCTTCGATCGAAGCCCGCCGAATGGCACTTACCCAGATCACCAAGCCGAAGTTCGAGGATTACCTGGTTCTCTGCGACCAGCAGACTCTGGACCTCGTTTCTTCTTTCCAGCGTGCCATGGTAGAAGACTTGGTGGGCAAGACCTTGGCGGCAGCAAGCGCCTGCGACGTTGCGACTCTGTTTGTGACTGGCGGGGTGGCCGCTAACAATGAACTTCGTCAGCGATTCGAGCAGGATGCTGCGATGCAGGGCTTGCCGGTTTTCTTTCCCTCGCGTCCGCTGTCAACCGACAACGCGGCCATGATTGCCGCTGCCGCTTACCCGAAGTTCCTGGCCAGGGATTTTGCGCCCATGGATTTCTCCGCCGAAGCCGGCCTGGCGCTACGCTAAGTACTCCCTACGAGGTGCTAGCGGCTGGCCTTTGCCGCTTTGCCAATCTTCAGCAGCGCCGCCAACGCTCTCGTGAGCTGTTCTTCTATGTCGATATCTTTGAAGATCGCAAAGTTGGCGCGCTTCTCGTTGTTTTGAAATCCGCTTTGCTTCCCCGCCACGATGACGATTGGAATCTGTGCCGTGGACGGCTCAGCCTTAAGCGCCGTGATCAACTGGCTCCCCGTCATCTTCGGCATCTGCATGTCGGTCACGATGATGTCCGGCCGCGCGCTCTTCAGAATTTCCAGTGCCTCCAGCCCGTTCGTCGCTGACTGAACCTCAAATCCGCGCTCCTCGAGGAAACGGCACACGGTGTGCCGGATCAACATTGAGTCGTCAACCACGAGTGCGGCAAGGGACATCGTTTTCCTCAAAGGGCACAGTCGCCCACTGACATAACAACTTCCAAATATGACTTAGTGCGCCGGATTGCGGAAGGTTACGTTTGTCACTGTGCGAACGTGCGCCCCGCAAAATTCTGATGATTGGCGGTATCGGCAGGCAGGAAGAAATCTTCCCAACTAGATCTCGCGCTTGAGCTTCGTTTCCTCGATGTTCATGTCCTTGAATTCGCTGGACTCGAAGATGTCACCGCAGACTTGGCACTCGACAAACTCGGATTCCTCATCGCGGGACACGATCTGTACACGCGGATGCTTACACTCGTTCATTTCACTTCTCTTTTCGGGGGGTTGCGACGGCGAGATTGAAGTCATAAAGCCGGACTTTTCACCGCGGGCGCGCTGGGCCGCGGCAAATCGTCGGAAATTGGCGGTATTTTAGCCTTGGGCTTGCCATTGTCAAGTCCCTTAAATAGCAATATCGGACAAGTATTCTCTTGACGCAGTACACTGAATCGGGTTTGGGCGGGTGACGTTATTCCGAAGTTACTGTTAAATAACGCCGTAGAACAACGTCATACATAGTCCTACAAAATAGGTATACTTTGTATGCACAGTGTAGCCACTTTGATATCAGATTGGAGACCGGAGCGGGTGGGAGTCGAACCCACAAAACCCTTGGCAGAGTTAACGGATTATAAGTCCGCTGGGCTTGACCACGTGCCCAACCGCTCCGACACAAACACAAACGCGACCCCGAACGGCAGGACTTGAACCTGCATAACCTGAGCGTGAGAGCAAGGCTGGCACCCGTCGAAGAGTAACGGCCAAGCGATCACTAGCTACTCAGATGCCCTATCCTTTGGGCTACGTCAGAGTCGTTTAAATGACGCTAGCACAAAAATTTATGGTTTGTGGAAATCTTTAGGAATATTTTTTGCTGCGCTCTACGATTCAAAACGCCAAAGAAAAATTCTGTCAAGTAGCAACTCTATAACTGCCGTTGGCGCGGTGCAGATACTCTTGTAGCTGAGAGTAGAATATTTGTATGGCGAAAGTGGACAAAGCAAAGTTCGATGCACTCTTGACCAGACTTCTTAAAGCCAAACCAGCGCCGAAGGCCACACTCAATACGAGTCGAACGACTAAGGCTGGCAAGATAATTCCTAGCCCAGCGAAGTAATTAGGCGGTAACGACGAGGTTAAGTTCTGGCGGGTTCTGCCCCCTGATGTACTCAGTAACACGTAAGATTTCGTAACTCGGTTTCAAGACTTGCGTGCCGATTATCCTCTGCCGTTCAAGTAGATCTACCCTTAGCAAGTCGGAACCGTTTAGACGATATTCTCCCGCAATACACCTGTCGAGAAACTCTTGGTCTTTTATTGTGGCAGTGATGATCTGATCTCCCCTAAAAAACGACCAGTCCCTCGGGTCTCCATCAAACGATCCACGTTTGGGATTAAGATAGACATCACGCGAGATATTTTCACTTACCACTTCGCTTGGTTCCTGGCGGTCTGGTGGCGGAGCAACGTATTCAGAAAAACTCGGGACTTCCTCGCGAGTAACCATAGTGGCTGACTTTTCGTCTCCGCTCAAATAAGTTCTCACGTCTGTGATTTTCGGTTCTTGTTCTAATGGCGAGCCGTAGACTTTATAGATGTTGTTCGTGATATTCACGTTGGAGAGAATTTGGTGAACAGGGGCCTTAATTGTGATGCTGCGATCATCGCCAGCGACATACCGAAATTCGCCCGGTCCGATTTCCTCTATTCGCTTTGGCTTGCCTCGCGCCCATTTAATGAGATGTACGGCTCCGATGGCATTGCCGCTAATCAGCCCTATCCATTCTAGAAGTGTTTTGATTCTGGCTACGGATTCAGAATTTAACCAGTCGAGCAATTGCTGGAAGTTTGAATGTGGAAACAGCGTAAGTTCAACGATGAATGAACCTTCGCGGAAGGGCCTTACATTGACACCGATATCCTGCGCGTCTCCTCGCGTTTCCTTATTACTGTCCTGAATGAGCTGGCCTAGAGCAAGCAAGGTCGGCGCGAGTTTGAATACGTCAATTTCGGCGACATCGCCGTCTAATTGATATACGAAATTGACGTTTCGTTCTGGCAAGGTGTCCACTACGCCGTCAGTTTATCGAACGGCATCGGCTCTGCCTTTGCCATGCGAGTGAGTGTTTCCTCGAAACGATCATCGTTGTCTCGCCGATTGAATCTGTATTGAAACTCGTTTAGGTATCGCTGCAAATGCTTTATTGAAACCCGGTGAAATGAGCCAACGATTCCACGCTTAAATAATGAAAAAGCAGATTCCACGGTGTTGGTGTGGACAATGCCACGAACGTAAACGCGATCTCTGTGCCTGATAGTCTCATGTTTACTTCCATGAATACCAGATTCGATCATGGCCTTTGGGTAAGCGGGATATTCGTCGGTCACGATCATATCAACGTCGGTACTCACATTTTCTCTAATGTACTTTGCGAGTATCCCTGACGTGGCATCTTCGGCATGGAAGAAACGCAGTTCACCGCCGCGTTGACGAATCCCGATCACGATGTCTTTATTTTTGTGGCCGCTTCCGCGCCCAAGGTGACGATAATGTCCGCCCAGAATTGTCTCGTCCATTTCGACCGTACCGCCAAGCAGTGGGCCACCAGTTTCCTCCATCGCTTTGCGGATTCTGTGGGCTAAGTACCATGCGGTTTTGTAGCCGACATTCAAATGCCGCTGTAGTTGCTTTGCTGAAATGCTTTTCTTCGCGTCAACAAGAATTGACAGGGCGATGAACCATTTCGTCAGTGGCAGGTGAGTATCGTGAAAGATCGTCCCCGAAGTTGCGGTGAATTGCTGATGGCAGGTTGGCTCTTGGCACTCATAAACTTTGCGATTTGGCTGTTTCTTTGTCGGGGAGATGTACTGGCGAATATTTTCCGAGCCACAAGTGGCGCAACGAACTCCCTCAGGCCAACGCAACTTCGCAAGGTACTCAAGGCAATCATCGTCGGTCTTGAAGGTCTTGTGAAGGTCTATCAGGTTCATGGCAGCCCCCGTTTGAACTACCATTATTATCCCCTACACACAGTATCTGTGTCAAGGGAATAATCGTCCAATATCGCGTCATTCGGCGGACCTGCCTTGGATGCCGGTCACCTTCCCTGAGTGCTTGGTTAATTTCGCACCATTCGCCTCTTCGAGCGGCCGCCTTTTTCAAACTACGACCAAAAAAGTCGTAAAAGCCTAAGCAGCTTGACACCATAGACTTACGGTTCACCAGGGATTTTCTTCCATTCCCTGCTTCCCTTGCCAAAACTCGTCTGAGATGGCTAGAATATCGATATACGACTTAAAAGGTCGGATTTGGCTACACCAGTATGCTCAAGCTGACCAAGAAAGCCGATTACGGCCTGATGGCGATGAAGCACCTCGCCGAGCATGCCGACCGGGGCTCGTGCAGCGCCAAGGATGTAGCCGAGGCTTACGGGATTCCGCTGCAAGCCTTGGCTAAGATTTTGCAGCGCCTGGTGAAGGCTGGTCTGCTGCAATCGCAGCACGGCACCAATGGCGGCTATACGCTGGCGCGCGACCCGGCTTCGATCAGCGCCTTTGAAGTAATTCGGGCGATTGATGGTCCTTTGTTCATCACTTCGTGCGTCACCGTGCGAGGTGAGTGCGGCCAAAGTGATCGCTGCACGATTCGCGAGCCGTTGCGCCGCGTGAATCAGAGTATCGAACTGGTGTTGCGGCGCATCAAGATTTCAGAGATGCGCGAGGATTCAATCGAGGTTTCGGGCGAAGAAGGCAAGCCCGCAGAATTAGTCACACTTACATAATTGCAGGTTCTGAGGAGAGCACTGATGAGCACGGATGTGAAGTCGATCCCCCAGACGGAGCATGTCGCTCCCGAAGGAATCAAGCTGCCCATTTACATGGACAACCACGCCACCACCCCTATGGATCCCCGGGTGCTGGAAGAAATGTTGCCCTTTTTCATGGAGAGATTTGGCAACGCCGCCAGCCGCAACCATTCCTTCGGTTGGGCAGCGGAAGAGGGTGTTGAAACGGCGCGCGAACGCATCGCCAAGCTGGTCGGCGCAACCACGAAGGAGATTATTTTCACCTCCGGCGCAACCGAGAGCGACAACCTCGCGATTAAGGGCGTCGCCGAGATGTACAAGGAAAAAGGCAACCACATCATTACGGCCGTGACCGAACACAAAGCCGTGCTCGACACCTGCAAGCGTTTGGAGAAGTACGGCTATCGCGTGACGTATCTGCCGGTTCAAAAGGACGGCCTGGTCGATCTCGACGATCTCAAGCGCGCGATGGATGACAAGACCATCCTCGTCACGATCATGGCCGCGAACAATGAAATTGGGGTTCTGCAGCCTTGGACCGAGATCGGCAAGCTGTGCCGCGAGCGCGGCGTGATCTTCCATACGGATGCGACGCAGGCCGTGGGCAAAGTCCCGGTCGATGTGAACAAGCAGAACATCGATGTCATGTCGATTTCCGCACATAAGATGTACGGACCGAAAGGCGTCGGAGCTTTGTACGTCCGCCGGAAGAATCCGCGTGTACAGATTTCCGCCATTATCGACGGCGGCGGGCATGAGCGCGGTATGCGTTCGGGAACCCTGAACGTGCCCGGCATTGTGGGTCTCGGAAAGGCGTGTGCGATCGCTTCCGAAGACATGCCACAGGAGAGCTGCAAACTGGCGGGGCTGCGCAATCGGCTGAAAGATAGCATCATGAGCCGGCTCGATGAGGTTTACGTCAACGGAACGATGGAACATCGTCTTCCCGGCAATCTCAACATCAGCTTCGCCTATGTGGAAGGCGAATCGCTGCTGATGGGAATCAACGACATCGCGGTTTCGAGCGGATCTGCCTGCACCTCCGCGACGCTTGAGCCATCTTATGTATTAAAGGCTCTGGGCACGGGCGACGACTTGGCTCACAGCTCGATCCGCTTCGGCATCGGCCGCTTCAACACGCAGGCGGAGGTGGACTACGTAGCCGATCGAGTAGTCGATACGGTTTCCCGTCTGCGCGAATTGTCGCCCCTCTACGAGATGGCGAAAGAGGGTATCGATCTGAAGTCAGTGAAGTGGGCAGCAGAATAAAGAGTAAAAGGTGCCCCAGGTCCCGCGAGCGGCTTTGCGAGCTGACCTGGGCAAACACGGCGATGAGATCGTATTAAAAGGGGCTTAGGCCCTGTGGTCAGAAATCAGGGTGAGGAGAAATCATGGCATACAGCGATAAGGTAATCGATCATTACAACAATCCGCGCAACGTCGGTTCCATGGACAAGAACAGCCAGGAAGTTGGTACTGGTCTCGTTGGCGCGCCGGAATGCGGCGACGTGATGAAGCTGCAGATCAAAGTCAACCCGCAAACCAGCGTCATTGAAGATGCCAAGTTCAAGACATTTGGTTGCGGCTCGGCTATTGCTTCGTCCTCCCTCGCCACTGAGTGGGTGAAAGGCAAGACCGTGGAAGAGGCGTTGGCGATCAAGAACACCGAGATCGTGAAAGAACTCTCACTCCCGCCGGTCAAGATTCACTGCTCGGTGCTGGCGGAAGACGCGATCCGCGCCGCGATTCACGACTGGAAGAAAAAGCAGGAAACTGCCAAGCCGGTCGCGGTCGCAGCGAAGTAAACTCCGCGCACGTCATCTCGAGCGAAGGGTCTTGCGAGCGGCGCTACAGAGGACAGGGATTAGATTGTGACGACAACGATCGAGGATGCAGCAAAGACGACTGCTCCGGCTAAAGGCATTCAGATCACTGAGAAGGCCTTGGCTCGAATTCGTACTGCCATCGTGAAAGAAGGCATCTCGCCCGAGCAGGGTGGGTTGCGCCTGGGCGTGCAAGGCGGCGGTTGCTCGGGTCTCAGTTACAACATCCGCTTCGATACGCAGCCCCGCGAGCGGGATCGTATCTTTCAGTTCGACGACGTGCGGGTTTTCGTCGATCCGAAGTCGTTCATCTACCTGCATGGCATGACGCTCGACTACCAGGAGACGCTTATGCAGCAGGGCTTCGTATTCGTGAACCCGAATGCCTCGAAGTCCTGTGGCTGCGGCACGTCGTTTTCGGGTTAACGTTTTCTTGGCGATCTTTGCGGATTTTCTTCGCGATCTCTGCGGTTAAGATCTTTGCAAAGCGTAGGGAATTAGTTGAGATTCCACCACGGCGTCGGGGTGACCCGCAAAGCAAGCCGCCGTGGTGAAGTTGTCTATGGCGAATGTAGAATCCAAATCGTCGTTGATTATGCCGGGAGAAACCACGCAGGGCTGCTGGTCATGCGGGGATATGCGCGCTGCACACTTTTGCAGCGCGTGCGGCAAGGTCCAGCCGCCGGTTCCGGCGGATTACTTCACGTTTTTTGGTTTTCCGCGCAAATTGAATCTCGACGCTGCTCGGCTGGAGCGTGAATTCTACGAGTTAAGTCGCAAGCTCCATCCGGATTTGTACGCCCGTGCCGAAAAGCGCGAGCAAGCGTGGAGTCTGGAACAAAGCTCGCTGCTCAACGACGCCTATCGCACCTTGAAAGACCCGATCCGCCGCACGGCGTACTTGCTTCATCTCGAAGGCGTCGAGCTCGAAGAGCAATCGAAGGCTGCGACCGAGAAAGCACGGGCGACGGGCGAGGCGAAAAAACAAGTCGTGCCGCCGGATCTGCTGGAAGAAGTCTTCGAACTGAACATGCAACTCGAAGATCTGCGCATGCAGAAAAGGATCGGCGAAGACGATCCAGCTCTGATCGAAGAAATTGGGAAACAGAAACTGCACCTCGAACAAAAGAATGAAGCGCTCTTCGAAGAACTCAAGGGCTATTGGAACGAGTGGGACCATGCCGTGGACACGGCCGGCGAGGAGGACCGCCGCAAGATTCGCGACAAAATGGTCGACCTGCTTAACCGCAGAAACTACATCCGGAATCTGGTGAAGGATGTGAGCGAAGTACTGGAAGGATGACGTAAGAAGTCAGAATGCAGAAGTGTCGCATTGTACTTCTTCATTCTTACTTCTGACTTTTCTTATTTATGTCTTCTGATCGCATCGTCGGCATCGATTTAGGCACCACGAACTCCCTCGTGGCCTACATGCAAAGGGAAATGCCTGTCGTCATCCCGGGTGAGGACGGTTCGAACCTCGTACCTTCAGTCGTTGCTCTCGACGAGCGCGATCAGATCATCGTCGGGAATGCCGCCCGCAAGTATCTTATTGAGACGCCGGAGCGATCCGTCTATTCGATTAAGCGCCTCATGGGCCGCGGCGTAGAAGACATTCAGGACGAGTTGAAGCTGTTTCCATTCCACCTCGCGGAAGACCTGCTCCCCGGCGAAGTTCTACGCATAAAGCTTGCTGAACGGACGTTCACCCCGCCGGAAATTTCGGCCTTGATACTGCGCCAGCTCAAGCGCAATGCCGAACGATTTTTCAACGCTCCGGTGACCAAGGCGGTCATTACGGTTCCGGCATACTTCAACGATGCGCAGCGGCAAGCGACGAAAGATGCCGGACGAATTGCTGGACTGGAAGTTCTGCGCCTGGTCAATGAACCGACGGCCGCGTCTCTCGCTTACGGCCTCGACAAGAAAAAGAACGGTATCGTCGCCGTCTACGACCTGGGCGGCGGCACCTTCGATATTTCTATCTTGAAGTTGCACGACGGAATCTTCGAGGTAATTGCAACCAATGGAGACACACATCTTGGCGGCGACGACATCGACAATCTGCTGATCCGGATCGCCCTTGACGACATCCGGGGCGATTTGGGCATTGATTTGTCACGAAATGGTGAAGCCGTAGCCACGATCCGCAAAGCCGTTATTGATGCGAAGATTGCGCTGTCGTCGCAAGCCACGATAAAACTCGATATCGAATTGCCGCAGGGTCGGCGCTACCAGCGCGAGATCAGCCGCGAACAGTTCGAGCAGTTGATCCAGCCGATCATCGATCGCACTGTTGGTCCTTGCAAACAAGCCCTCAAAGATGCCGGTCTCAAACCGGAGCAGATCGATGAAGTCGTCCTGGTCGGCGGTTCGACTCGCATTCCGAAAGTTCGCGCGCTTGTCGAGGACATGTTCCGCCGCCAGCCTCATACCGATCTAAATCCAGATGAGGTGGTCGCGCTCGGCGCAGCCGTGCAGGCGAACATTCTCAGCGGCGGTTCTGTCGCGACTGAGAACATGCTACTGCTCGACGTCACCCCGCTTTCGCTCGGAATCGAAGTCGCTGGTGGCGTAACCGACAAGATCATTTTGCGAAACTCGACCATCCCGGCTTCGGCGACGCAACACTACACCACGCAGGTGGATGGGCAGGCCAACGTCGCTATCCACGTGCTGCAAGGGGAGCGCGAACTAGCCAAAGACTGCCGATCGCTCGCGCGCTTCGACTTGAAAGGCATTCCTCCGATGACCGCTGGCATGCCGCGTATCGAAGTGAAGTTCCTGATTGACGCCAATGGAATCTTGCACGTCTCAGCTCGCGAGCAGCGCAGCGGAAAAGAGGCTGAAATCGAAGTGCAGCCAAGTTACGGCCTCACCGACGATCAAGTCGAAAGCATGATTCTCGATTCCTTCGATTTTGCAGAAGAAGACTTCCGCCAGCGGCAAGTGATTGAAGCGCGCAACGAAGCCGAAACGATATTGTCTGCGCTCGAAAAAGGCAAACAGAGTCCGGCATGGGGCCAGCTCACGACCGACGAGAAGAAACAGATCGCAAAGCAGGAAAAAGCCCTTTTGCAGGTTAAGAACGAAGACGACTACGCGGCGATCCGCAAGGCGATCGACGCGCTCAACCAAGGCACCATGCGGCTTGCCGAATTGATGATGGACACCGCGGTGAGTAGCGCCCTCAAAGGCAAAACGATGGATGAGGCCGACATGGGTGAGGGCCCGGCAGCCGGACATCCCGTGGCCAGAGCCGATTTTGAGTAATTCTTTGTGAGGTAGAGCAGCGCTTTAGCGCTGCATGAGAAATCGAGTAGTACGCGGCTTTAGCCGCTGAGGTCACATTCATGGCAGAAGAAAAAAATCGCAGTGCTGGAACGGCGACCGCCGACCTTCCCAGCGAGAACACCGTACAGGTAACCTTTCTTCCCGAAGGCAAGACCGTCGAATTTGAGCACGGCAAGCTGCCCTACAAGGACCATGGCAAAGAAGAGTCGATTCTCGACGTCGCGCTCAACCATGGCGTTCGCCTCGATCATGCCTGCGGCGGAAACTGCGCGTGCACGACGTGCCACGTCTGGGTCAGAGAAGGTGCGGACAATCTGTCGGAAATGGATGACGACGAAGCCGATCGGCTGGACATGGCCGCCGATCTTCAGTTAAATTCTCGTCTCGGCTGCCAGGCGGTCATTACCAAGCCCGGTAAGGTGGTCGTCGAGATTCCTTCGTGGAATCGCAACTATGTCTCGGAAGAACACTGAAGAACAGCAGTTAGCATTCAGCACTTAGCATTTAGCTGAGACCGGTTCCGAGTGTCCCGTCCTGCGGCTCCGGGATGGCTGAATGCTGATACTAAGTGCTAAGTGCCTGCAAGGAGCTCTCATGCCTAAAGACCTCACTTGGGAAGATGCAGCCGATATCGGTATCGTGCTCTCGGAAACCCATCCGGAACTCGATCCGTTAAGTGTCCGCTTCACAGATCTGCATCGCTACGTCACCGAACTTCCTCAGTTCAAAGATGACCCCAAGAAGTCCAACGAAGGGAAACTCGAAGCCATCCAGATGGCGTGGCATGACGAGTTCATGGACCGCACCCAAGGATAATCCTCAGCTCCAATAAAACAAAAGGCGCGACCTCAGTCGCGCCCTCCGCACAAGATCCTCGCTCTTACCCCACCGCCACCGGTACCGGTTCTTCCACACTTGCCTCTCTCAAAAACCTTGCTGCCTCTTCCGGCGGCGTCGGATTAATGTAGAAGCCGGTGCCCCATTCGAATCCGGCCGTCTTTGTCAGCTTCGGCATGAACTCGATGTGCCAGTGATAGTGATCACTGGTCGGATCTTGCACCGGCGACGTGTGCACAACCAGATTGTATGGCGGATTGTCCAGGACCCGGTCAGCCTTCATCAGCAACTGTTTGAGCGCTTTCGCTAGATTCTCAAACATATGCGACGACGAGTTCTCAAAGGCCGACTCGTGCTGCTTCGGCAGAATCCACGTCTCAAAGGGAAAACGGGGTGCATATGGCGCGAGGGTGAGAAAGTCTTCGTTCTCCGCCACGACGCGCACACCAGATTCGGTTTCCTGCCGAATGATGTCGCAGAACACACACCGCTCTTTGTAAATGTAGTACTGTTTCGCGCCCTCGATTTCTTCCGTCAGGTAAATCGGCAGCATCGGCAAAGCAATCAGCTGCGAGTGTGCGTGCTCGAGCGATGCTCCAGCCGCCTCGCCATGGTTCTTGAAGATCAGGATGAACTTGAACCGGCGATCTTTTCGCAGATCGAGAATGCGGTCGCGGAATGTCCATAAAACATCTTCGATTCGCTTCGACGGCAATGTCGCCAGCGTCGCATTGTGGTCCGGCGTCTCGATAATCACCTCGTGAGCGCCGATACCGTTCATGCGGTCAAACATGCCTTCCGCCTGGCGGTTCAAGTTGCCCTCGATGCCAAGTGCTGGGAACTTGTTCGGCACCACGCGCACCGTCCACCCTGGCGTGTCACGCTGCAGCGGAGGGCCGCCATTCGGATTCGGGCGATAGGCTTGGATTTCTGGCGGTGTCTTGCTCTCGTTCCCGTAGCAGAAGGGACAAAACCCTCCCTTGATCTTTACCGCGTCACGGGCGAAATCGGTGGGGCGCTTAGCACGGTCGGTCGAAATGATCACCCACCGGCCTACAATTGGGTCTTTTCTAAGTTCGGGCAATTCTAATGAATCCTTTCAATATGAAGACGAGCGAAACTCATATTTTAGCCCACAGGGAAGGCATTCTGGAACAACTCAAATGCTGGCAGGCTGGACTGAAGGTCATAATACACGCTGACTACGTCGAAGCGCCACTGGCACGAAAGTGGGATGTGTCGAAGGTAATCCCGAGCCACCGCGGTTAAAGACCGCTGTTTGTCGCGATCGACGGCGGCTTCGGCAGGCTTGACGTCACGTGTGGTGCGCGTCTTGACCTCGATAAAACAGAGCACGTCTTTGTCCCAACCGATGAGATCGATTTCGCCGCGCGCATGCGGCGAACGAAAATTCCGCCCCACCATGACGTATCCGCGGCGGCGCAAGTAGAAGTAAGCATCTTCCTCCCCGCGTTGCCCGGTTCGCTGATGCTCAGGACGTTTTTCGGCGGGAAGCACGTGCTCCCCCAGCCAATCAAGGGCACGGACGGTTGCATGGGTAAGGCGGCCGGACGACATGTTCAGGCGTGCACGGCGTGGGCCTCGCGTATCTGCTGCTTGATCGCTATAGAGAGCCGCCGTATTCCTTCACGAATCTGCTCGGGCTGCCCATAGGAGAAATTCAGCCGCATGTGGCGGCAGCCTTCCGCAGCGAATCCGTTCCCCGCGTAAAAACAGTCACCCGGCACGAACGCGACGTTTTCTTTCAGCGCTGCTTCGAACAGTTTGTTGCAGTCCATTCCTTCGGGCAGCGTCACCCACAGGAACAGTCCTCCCTGCGGACGCGTCCACGTGACCTCCGAGGGGAAGAATTTCCGCAGCGCCTCCAGCATTACGTCGCGCCGCTCGCGATACACCTTGCGGATCAACTTCACGTGGTCATCGAGGAAGTTGTCTTTCGCCACCTCGTATGCCACCACTTGTGCAAACGTTGACGTGTGCAGATCGGCACCCTGCTTGAGCTGCACGAATTTTGCGATCACATCCGGCGGTGCTACGATCCAGCCCAGTCGCAATCCCGGCGCAAGCGTTTTTGAGAACGTGCTCAGATAAATCACGTTCCCGATGGAGTATCCGTCATCTCGCCGCAAATTTTCCCGGTCGATCACCACCAGCGGTGGCAGGTGCTCTCCTTCATAACGAAGCTGGCCGTACGGATCGTCTTCCACGATGGGCACGCCATATTTATCCGCCAGGAGCACCAGTTCGTGACGACGCCCTTCCGACAAAGTTGTCCCGCCGGGATTCTGGAAGTTCGGCAAAACGTACATGAACTTCGGACCCGTGCGCAGTGGCGCTTCCAACAGATCCGTGCGCAAGCCATCGTCATCGCTTTGGACGCTCACGTACTCCGCGCCGTACACATTGAAGGCCTGCAACGCGCCCAGATACGTCGGCGCCTCGACCAGCACGCGGTCGCCAGGATTGATCAGCAACTTACCGATCAGGTCCAGTGCCTGCTGGGAACCCGACGTCATCAGCACGTTCTCCGCTTTTGCTTTGATTCCATACCGAGAAATGTGCCGCGCCACCATCTCGCGCAGCGGCTCGTAGCCTTCACTGGCGCCATACTGCAGGGCCTGATGGCCATTCAGTTCAAGCACACGGCGGCAGGCCTCCTGAAAACGGTCGATCGGGAATACGTCAGGCGCGGGCAGGCCGCCGGCGAAGGAGATCATCTCTGGTTTTTGTGTGATCTTCAGCAACTCGCGAATGGCCGAACTCTTGATACTCTTCGTACGGACCGCGTAGCGGGACTTCCAGGCTGTGGACACGGGTTTCCTCCCTCCACCACAGCTCACTATAAGGTTTTCGGGGGACTGCAGGCAGTGACTGTGCAGTTAGCTGGAAGTGACCTAAATCACAGACCAAAGACAGGAAATCCCTGTCTTTTGTGTGTACTCTGTCCTCTGTTCCGTGGTTGTTACTCCCGGTCTCTCACTCTCCGCACAAACTTCAAGCCCGACCAGACCTCATTTACCGCACAGACCTTCACATCCACTAGACCGATATCCAGGCCGATATCCCGCACGACGTTTTCCGTGAGATCGGTAGCCACGCCCGATGTTTTCTTCGGCCAGCTCACCCACAACATCCCCGCCGGCGCGAGGCGCTTCTCGACGCGACCGAACTGCTTCTTCAAGTCAGCCGCGCTCTTCACAAAGACCATCGCGAAATCGAGCGCGCCTTGACCGTCGCGGACCATCCGGCAATCGGTAAGCGACTCCTTCAGATCAGCCCGCACCTCCGCCGGCATTTCTTCGAGCGCCACTCGAAACTGCGGCTTGATACCGAGTTTCTTGGGCAGCGGAGTGCCGGAGTATCCCGCCATATTTATTGGGTTGGAGCGTAGTAGCCGTGACGGCTGCGCACGTGAAGGCCTTTTTGATTTTGCGCCAGAATCTCTATGCTGCGATAACGCCCATCCGGCCGGAAGTCTGCTGGTTTGTACGAAATCGCGTACTGGCTGCGCAGTTCTTCCTGAATTGCCGCAAACGCGTTTGCTACTTCCGTGAGCTGGAAGGGAACATACGAGCGTCCCCCGGTAGCTGACGCGATGCGTTCCAGGACCTTGTCTCCGTGGCTCCCGCTGCCTGTCAGGTTAGTGCTGATGGTGTAGACCACCACCTCTGCCCGCTCCGCCATCTCAATGGCTTCTTCGCGCGTCACGTGGCTCTGGTTGTCGTCGCCATCGCTGAGAAGGATAATCGCCTTGCGCACCGGGCCTTTGTGCTCCGCGTTCATCAGCTTGTCGCGGCACGCAAAATAGACCGCGTCAAACATTGCCGTGCCCCCGCCGGGCCGCAATGCCCGCACGCCATTCGAGAGCTTCTCGGTGTCGTCGGTGAAATCCTGCGTGACCTCGGGAGTCACATCAAAGCCTACGACGAAAGCCTCATCGTACTTGTGCCGCACTGTCTGGTTCAGGAACTCTACTGCCGCTTCCTGCTCGAACTTGAAGCGGTCCCGGATCGAGTTGCTGGCATCCACCAGTAGGCCTGCCATCAGAGGCAGGTCTGCTTCGGAGCGGAAGCTGCGAATCTGCTCTGCAGGCCGGTTGTCATCGATGATCTTGAAATCGTCCTTCTTCAGATCTTTCACATAGTGCCCGTGCTTGTCTGTCACCGTGAACACCACGTTCACTTCGTTGACCCGGGTTCGAATCGTGCTGACAGTATCGTCGTCCTGCGGAGGCGCAGGTTCGGCGGGCTTCGCCGACTTGGTGTCGGCGCTAGCGACTGGGTCCGCATCTGGCTTCTCACTTTGTGCTGCCGGAGCGGATTGTTGCGGCGCAGGCTCCGCTTGTTTCGTTGGAGCCGGTGGCGCTTGCGGTTTGGGCTTCGCGGCCGACGGCGCAGACGGCAAATTGTCCTGTTCTGCGTTCTGCGCACCCAGCGGCAGACACAGTAACAGCGCACACGTGAGAGGAAGGAGATTGCGGAACTTCATCGCTTACGACAATTATAGACGCAATTCCGATGCCCGAAAATGCAGGCGGAACCTGCGTCTAATCTGCCGCCGCTACAGCGTTCGCCCTGGCTCCGGCTTTCAAGTCAGCTGCCAGCAAGCGATGGAACAGGTGTTCACCGGCTTCGCGTCGCACTGAAAGCCTTCCAGCGCCGTAAGCCCGCGATTTCAACCCGCGCTGCACAGCTTCGCAGATTCCCAAATCTTCGTCTTGCACGCGGGCGCCCACCGCAACGCTCTGCTCGTTGTATTCCCGCCGTGCCTCGCTCACATCGGAGAAGTAAAAGTCAAAAATCACCCGGCAATGATCCACATCGACCGGCAACACCAGGTTCGTGTCCATGTAGCCTTCGTAGCAGTTGATCATCACGTTCGGATACTGCCAGAAGTACCATGCCCGGTCGCCCTTGCGGGTTGCCCCCGTGGCTTTATCTTCATCGGAACTTACCATCGGGCTCGACTGCAGGCAGTAGCGGTCTTCGTTTTCGATCGTGTATTCCTTGTAGTCCAGCACCGAATTCAAGCCCTTGTGCAGGTGCGGCACGTGATATCCGCCGTCGAGATAGTTATCGACAAACACCTTCCAGTTGCAGGCGATGTCATAGCTACGCATGTCGAAATAATGCAGCTTACTCACCCCGAGCGGAGCGACTCGCTTCACCAATCCGCCAAGAAAATCGCGCAACGCGACGGCATTCGGATCCAGGTTCACGAAGACAAACTTTTCCCACGTTTCCGCTTTGACCGGCACCAGGCCATTCTTCTGGCGATCAAAATCCTTTACTCCGTCGAATTCCGGCATGCCCTTCAACGACCCGTCCAGCCCGTAATTCCATCCGTGATACGGACAATGCAGAATCGACGCTTGCCCGCAAGCCTCCGTCACCACCGCCGCCGCGTGATGGCGGCAAACATTGTAGAAGGCGCGCAACACTCCATCGTTTCCGCGCACTGCGACGATCGGTTCCCCCGCAATGTTCGCAGTTACGAATTGTCCCGGCTTTTCCACCTGCTCGACTCGGCCCACCATCTGCCACGTTTTGCTGAAGGTGGTTTTCGCCTCGAGATCAGCGATCCGCGCGTCCACATACCACGGCGCTGGAATCGTCGAGGCTTCCGATAGCGGTGCCTGATCGTCGTACCTTGACAGGATGTCGTTAATGGAATGCATGGGTTGAGTGTAAGCGAGAATTCGTGCGGAGATTTCGACGCGGCGCGCGGCCTTCCGCGAACGTCAGTGCGCTGCTCCGATCGCGCGCTGCAACAGATCAAGAAATTGGGCAATCCGCGTATCTTTCTTCTCCACCGAGTTTCCCTGGCGTCGGAACAAGCCCGGATCCAGTTCCTCTGTCAGCAGCGCGTCCTGAAATCTCTCGACCGTCCAGTCCAGAATCGAAACCATCATTTGCTGATCAAGATCGCTTCGCAATTCGCCGCGTTCCAACCCAAACTTTACGAAGGTGACCGTGCCATAGGGGTCCTCGGTCATAAAAAAGCGGTTGATCTCCCGCTTTAACGTCAGGTCGGTGCTGTAATTGCCTAAGAGCGACACCCGGTAGGGAATCCAATCTTCATGGATCAGGTGCTCGGTACGCGTCAACCAGTAACCCAGCACATCGAAGAATCCCTTTTCGCGGATCTCTGTCGGTGCATCCAGATACTGCGGGAACGACCGTACCGCCTTCTTATAAACTTCGAAGAACAAGCCGTCCTTGCTGCCGAAGTGCTGAAAGATTGATCCCTTGGCGATGCCCAGCAACATAGCAAGATCGCCGACACGCGCCGCATGATAGCCTTGCTCGGCAAAATGGCGCATCGCGGCATCAATGATTTTGGACCGTTTTGCTTCCGAACGTGGCCGCGGCGGCAGGTTGCGATAGGTTGGGGGAGAAACCAGGCTGCTTCCAATCCCGCTCATTGGTTGACCTCAAGTCAGAGAATGTATCTGAAACATGGCTTCCATTTCAATCACATTTCAGCTATTCATACGTTACAGTAAGAAGGCAATAACGTTACACTTCTGACTGCAAGTCAATCGCTTCATGCCGGCGACCCCGCCAAAATCCTACGACGCGATTGTTGTCGGTGGCGGCCATAACGGCCTGACGGCTGCGGCTTATCTCGCTCGGGCTGGACTTTCCACTCTCGTTCTCGAGCGCCGCGAGATCGTCGGCGGTTGCTGCGTTACGGAAGAAATCGCACCCGGCTGCCGCGTGTCCACCACTTCCTACGTAGCCAGCATGTTGCGGCCTGAAGTCATTCAGGATTTGAAGCTCGCTGAGTACGGCTTGCGCATGGTTCCATGCGACCCGGCGATTCAGGTTCCTTTTCCCGACGGCCAGGTCGTCCCGTGGTGGGCCGAGCGCGAGCGCGCGAAAGCGGGATTCGCCAAGCTCTCGGTCAAAGACGCCGAGACTTTCGTCCGGGTGGACGATCGCCTCAAGAAACTGGCGCGCTATCTGCAACCATTTTTCCTCGAGCCTCCACCCGAGATCGATGCGAGCAGTCTCGGAGGTTGGGCGGATCTGCTTCGTCTCGGAAAACGTTTTCATGGCATTTCCAGCCAAGAAATCTCAGAACTGATTTCGTTCCTCACTGGCAGCCTCGGCGAATTTCTCGATCGCCACTACGAGTCCGACAAGATGAAGACGATGTTCCTGGCCAACAACGTGTACGGCAAACACGGAGGCCCGTATCAGCCGGGATCCGCCATGGGACTGCTCTTTCATCTGCTGAGCGGCGGCGAGCACCAGCTTCAGGGCTTCTATGGCCATGTGATGGGCGGCATGGGTTCGATCACGAAGGCACTCGCCGCATCGGGAAGGAAGCTGGGAGTCGAGATTCGCACATCGTCACCGGTTGCGCAGATTCTGGTTCGCGATGGCAAAGCCTGTGGCGCAGTTCTGGAAGATGGCGCTGAAATCTCATCGAAGCTTGTGCTTTCCAACTGCGATCCCAAACGAACGTTTCTGAAAATGCTCTCCTCCCACGATCTGCCTGCAGACTTCGTCGAAGACATTCGTGCCATCAAGATGGACGGCCCGTGCGCCAAGGTGAACTTCGTCCTCGCCGAAGAGCCACATTTCACTGGCACCTCGCCTACTGCCACGCCTCTCGAACGAACTTTCTATACGCTCGTTCCATCCCTCGAGTTCGCCGAGCGCTGTTACGACATCGCGAAGTTCGGCGAAATTCCCCAGGAGCTTTGGGTCGATTGCGTGGTTTCGTCGAATGCCGACGACTCGCTCGCGCCGCCCGGCAAGCACATCGTCACTTGCTTCGTGCAATATGTTCCGTACCGATTACGGCAGGGGACATGGGACGAAAACCGCGAGTTGCTGGGCGACCGCGTCGCGAACAGAATTGCCGAGTACGCGCCCAACGTGCCGAACGCGATCCTCACGCGACAGGTCCTTACCCCTCTGGATCTCGAGCGAACCTACGGATTGACCGAGGGCAATATTTTTCACGGCGATCTCCGCCTGGAGCAGATGTTCTTCATGCGTCCAGTGCCGGGATGGTCGCAGTATCGAACTCCCATCCGCGGCTTGTATCTCTGCGGAGCCGGCGCGCATCCCGGCGGCGGTGTCACCGGCGCCCCCGGCCACAACGCTGCACATCAAGTTCTGCGCGATTGGAAGCATTTGCGCAAGGATTAACTAGCGCAGTGCCGAAGATAATCCAATCGGCTTTCCCCGCTCAGAAACCAACACCTCGCAGCCCCAAACCGCATCTCAGTGTGATGACCCTCGTGCCTTGATTGCACAATTTTTGTGGCGGAACTGCTTGCGATCTGTTATTAACCAAAGACTCGGACTCCTTCTGTCGGTTTCCGTAACAATCATTTACATGGCAACGATTGCTCCCATCGCGGCGCAAATGCCGCCGCCAGTGATTACTATTGCCGACGCGTACCGCCTCGGCGAGCCGATCCACGACCAGCACGGCGTGGTTACCTCGTCCGACGGAACCTGTCTTTTTTATCGCCACTGGCCAAGCCATGGTCCTTCCGATCACGTTGTCATCGTCCTCCACGGAATTGGTTTTGAGAGCGGCCCCTACAAAGTCGTTGCCGATGGCCTGAATCCTCGCGGCATCGACGTTTACGGCCTTGACGCCCGCGGTCACGGCTTGTCCTGTGGCATCCGCGGCTACACCGGCAGCCCGGCCCAGGTGGCCGACGATGTCGGCGCCATGGTCCGCTTCGCTCGCCAACAGCATCCGGCATCGAAGATTTTTCTCCTCGGCGACAGCATGGGCTGCAACTATGCACTTGCCTACGCCAAAGAGCATGACAATCAGCTCGCCGGCTTGGTCCTGCTTGCCCCTGCGTTCTACGTTGACACCAGTCAGCTCATCAGCCTGCACAGCCTGCTGCTCATGCCCTACTTCCTGATCGCGCATCGCAAGCCGGTGATCGATCTGCTCGACGGACGCCTCACGGCAAGCTCGCGTGATCCCGACTTCATCGCCGAACGTCGCTCCGATCCGCTGGCCTACAAGAAAGTGAGCTTCGGTTATCTCCTCGATATTCAACGCCTGATTCACAACTGGAGACGCGACATCGCACCCCGCGTTCACGCGCCGATTCTGATGATCCAGGGTGACAAGGACAAAGTCGTCAGTAAGAAAGATTGCCGGACTTTCGCGAAAATCTCCGCCTCGCGCGATCTGCAATTCAAAACTTACCCGCAGGTCCGCCACACCACTCTTTGGGATCCCGAAACACCCGAGATTCTGGAGCAAGTGGGGGAATGGGTGACGGGTCACTAAGAGGTGATGCACCCATCCTTCTGGGGACGTCATCCCGAACGCTAGCGTAGTTCAGCCAGCGGAGGGATCTCGCGCGGAGCTCATGTGCTGGACGCTCGCCCTGAAAAAGAGGCGAACTCAGGGTAGGGCTCTGCGGCGCTACCTGAGATTCATCCAAATCCAAAAATGATTATGACCGTTCCGCAAACTGCGGCAGCCCCTCGTAGGAGAATATCGGCGGAACTGGCCTTAGGTTTTGAGCCGCGGAGCGCCAGTACAACTGTCATCAGCCCTCCGAAGCATACATACGCCCAGCCGTTGAAAAACAGGAAGTGCAGGTTGCCCGAATTCTACACATTGTGGCTCTTTCCCCTTTCCTTGACACCCCTCTTCACCCCCCTTTATTCTTAAGCATTGCTCCCGAGAGAGTTACGCCTGTGAGCGTCTTCCGCGGCGATTGGCCGTTTTCGAGGAGTGCGGGGGTCGCGATGTTCATCGAAATCCATGAGTTGGAATTTCATCCCGTCGATTTCGACGAGCAGTTCCGCCCCGGCGCAATCGATCTTGGAACCGATTTCCGGCAAGTCTCGGATTTGCACACCGACGGACGCGCCCAGCTGGTCGAAGAGCATCACGGTAAGCACCAGAAAATAAAAGATATACGGCTGAACGGCAAGCTGGGTACCCGCATCGAATTGCCCTGCGCCCGCTGCCTCGAACCGGTGGTTCAGGACGTCAAGCGCGAATTTGACCTGTTATATCGCCCGCTGGGCGCCGACGCCGGTCGCGAAGAGCTTTCAGTGACCAGTGCCGAGGCCGAGGTCGGTTATTATCGAGGCGAAGGTTTGCTGCTCGAAGATGCGCTCCGAGAGCAGGTGCTGCTGGCGGTTCCGCTGAAGGCGATCTGCCGCGAGGATTGCAAAGGGCTCTGCCCGCATTGTGGCGTGAACCTGAACCATGAGCAGTGTTCATGCGAAGAACCCGCGGACGATCCGCGGTGGTCGGCGCTGAAAGATATCCGCGACAAGCTGCAACACTGAGCAAGCTTCTTTTGCGCAGCGAAAGATCTGGGTGAGCAGCGCGAAGCATCGCGTTCTTGTGCGATGCATGAATCGCGCGTTTTGCTCGCTTCTAAATTGATTCGAAAGAGAGAGAATTTTTCATGCCTAATCCAAAACGGCGACACTCCAAAGCCCGCACCGGCAACCGGCGCGCCCACGACTCACTGAAACACCGGTCACTTTCTGAGTGCCCCAACTGCCACGAGCGCAAAATGCCGCATCGTGCCTGCCCCAAGTGCGGTTACTATAAGGGCCGGGAAGTTCTGGAAGTCGAAGAAGCCAGCTAGCCCGCAACCATGCCGAGCGTCATTGCCCTGGACGCGATGGGTTCCGACCGCAGGCCCAAGCCTGAAATTGAAGGCGCAATCCATGCGGCCCGCCACTATGACGTTCGCGTGCTCCTGATTGGGCCCGAGTCCGCCATCCGTGCCGAACTGGATCGCCATCCCGCGGCCGCCGGTTTGGCTCTCGAAATCGTCCATGCTAGCGAGGTCATCAGCATGGACGACAATCCTGTGCAGGCCGTCCGCGCTAAGCGCGATTCCTCCATGCGCGTCGGGTTGCGCCTGGTTCGCGAAGGCCAGGCCGCCGCATTCATCACCGCCGGCAACACCGGAGCCGCGATGGCTACCGCCAAGATGGTCCTGGGCGCCATCCCCGGCGTCGATCGTCCGGCACTCGCTGCCGTCTTTCCAACAGTTCAAGGCACGGTCGCAACTCTGCTCGACGTCGGCGCCAACGTAAACTGCAAGCCGCATAACCTCGAGCAGTTCGCCGTGATGGGCGAGGTCTACTTCCGCACCATGTATGGCACTCGTCGTCCCCGGGTCGGTTTGCTCTCGATCGGCGAGGAAGCCAGCAAGGGCAACGAACTCACTCGCGAAGCATTCCAGTTGCTCAAGCAACTGCCCTTGAATTTCGTAGGCAATGTCGAAGGACGCGATCTCTACAACGGGCACGTCGATGTCATCGTCGCGGACGGATTCGTGGGCAATGTCGCCCTCAAAATCTCCGAAGGCGTCGCCACCCTGGTTCGTTACACGCTCAAGGAATCGCTGCGCGCCACCATCACGCGCCAGGTTGGATATTTGCTCTCGCGCAGCGCCTTCGCAGATTTCAAGAAGCGTCTCGATCATACCGAGTACGGCGGCGCGCCGCTGCTCGGCGTAAAAGGGATTTGCTTCATCACCCACGGATCGTCGAATTCCAACGCGATCAAGAACGCCATTCGCGTCGCAGCGGAATTTGCCGAGCGTGGCATCAACGCAAAAATTGAGAAAGAACTGGCCGGAATCCGGCCGGCAACAGTTACAACATAATTCGCCGCTGCCCCGCACTTGTCGCGTTCTGCGGGGTGGCCCACCCTTCTCGCGTTCTTTGCGACAGGGTGGGTGTGTTAACCAGATTGAATCAGGAAAATTATGACGACATCCCCCATCGCGTTCCTGTTCCCCGGCCAAGGCTCCCAGGCTGTAGGCATGGGCAAAGACCTTGCCGACAAATACCCGGTAGCTCGCCAAACTTTTGAAGAAGCCGACGCCGCCCTTGGCTACAAGCTCTCGCAACTATGCTTCGAAGGGCCCGAGGATCAGCTTCGCCTCACCGAAATCACTCAGCCGGCGATTCTCACGGTTTCAACCGCGGCCTGTCGTGTGCTTGCCGAGAAAGGTATCAAACCAGCCTTCGTTGCAGGCCACAGCCTCGGCGAGTATTCCGCCCATGTTGCCGCCGGCACGTTAAACTTCTCCGACGTGGTCCGCACCGTCCGCAATCGCGGCAAATACATGCAGGAAGCCGTTCCGGTTGGTGTGGGTGCAATGGCTGCTATTCTCGGCATGGACCTCGACCAAGTCGCAGCAGTCTGCCGGGATGCCGCCCAAGGCGAGGTTTGTGAACCAGCCAACATCAATTCCGCCGAGCAAATCGTCATCTCAGGACACACAGCGGCTGTCGAACGAGCTGCCAAGCTTGCTGACGAACGCGGCTCCAAACGCGCTAAACTCCTGCCAGTCAGTGCGCCTTTCCATTCCACTTTGATGAAGCCTGCGCAGGATCGCCTCGCCGCCGACTTGAACAAACTTACATTCCATAAACCCAATGTCCCAGTCGCCTGTAACGTTGACGCTGCTTTGCTCACCGAAGCTGTTACCAGTCGCGATGCGCTGGTTCGCCAGGTCACCGGATCGGTCAAGTGGGAGCAATCCATGCGACTGCTCTCCACCCATGGCGTACAGACGTTTATCGAGGTCGGCCCCGGCAAGGTGCTTTCCGGCCTGCTGCGCCAGATCGACAAGTCAAGAACCGCGCTCAGCGTCAGCGACGACGCATCGCTACAGAAGACGATCGACCAACTGGCGACTCGGGTCTGAATGCATTGCTGTTTTCTCTGGATTAGCATGCCCACAGCGCGCCTGCTTCCTTAGTCCATGGATCACTTAACGCAGCACGACGTAATGGTTGTATTTCTCGCGCTGGCCGCTTTGCTGGCTTCGGCGAAGTTTGCCGGAGAGCTCGTCAAGAAATTCGGCCAGCCCGCGGTCCTCGGCGAGATACTCGCCGGCATCCTGTTGGGGCCCACGGTTCTCGGCCACTATCGTCCCGGCGTTTACGCGCTGCTCTTTCCTCGGACCGGTCCCGTCGCTTTCGTGCTCGATGGAATTGCCGCCATCAGCGTCGTCTTCTTTCTTCTCACCGCCGGCATTGAAATCGATCTCGCCAGCATCTTTCGGCAGGGCAAGACCGCGCTCCTGGTCAGCTCGTTCGGCATGGTCATCCCATTTGCTTTTGGCTTGGCTTCGGGCTGGGCCTTCCCGCGATATCTCGGAGCCGACGAACGGACTGACCCGCTGGTCTTCGCGCTATTCATAGGCACCGCTTTGTCCATCTCCGCTCTTCCCGTGGTCGCGCGCATTCTCATGGACCTAAGTCTGCTCCGGACCGAGATGGGTACGGTCGTCATGTCATCGGCCATGTTCGACGATCTCGTCGGATGGATCCTCTTTGGTCTCGTTCTCGGCATGATGCAGCCTAACGGCGATAACGGGCGCGGCTTCCGCCACACAGTCATGCTCGTGCTGATCTTCGCTGCGAGCATGCTGACCGCAGGGCGCTGGCTGATTCATAAAATTCTGCCCTTCATCCAGGCTCACACCACCTGGCCTGGGGGCGTCCTCGGCTTCATCTTTGCTCTCACGCTCGCCTCAGCCGCCTTCGCCGAATATGCCGGTATCCATGCTGTGTTTGGCGCCTTCATCACCGGGGCAGCGGTTGGCGAGTCCACCCACTTGCGCGAGCGTACCTCCGAGCACATTCACGAGATCGTCACCAACGTCTTCGCGCCGCTGTTTTTCGCCAACATTGGCCTGCACACGAATTTCGTCACCAACTTCAACCTCAACGTCACCACAGTCATTCTCGCAGTCGCCTGTCTGGGCAAAGTCCTTGGCGCCGGCTGGGGCGCGAGACTGGGTGGCATGGACCTCCGCACTTCAATCGGCGTCGGCCTTGCCATGAATGCTCGCGGCGCCATGGAGATGATCCTTGGCATCCTCGCCCTCCAAGCCGGCCTCATCCGTGAACCGATGTTTGTCGCTCTGGTAATCATGGCTCTCGTGACTTCGCTTTTATCCGGGCCGGCGATTCGGTTCGTGGTGAAAGGCAAGAAAGCGCTTAACATCAAAGATGTCGTTTCGAGCGAGCTTTTTCTCCCCAAGTTGATCAGCGACACCCGCAACGGCGTGCTGCGCGAGATGTGCGACGTTGCCGCGCCTTTAGTGGGAAATGCTCCGGAGCGCTTTTTTCGGCTGGTCACTGAGCGCGAAGGCGCCGACAGCAGCGGTTGGCGCTTTGGGGTTGCTGTGCCCTATGCCCGCGTCGATGGGCTGCTGCGGCCGCTCGCTGTAATTGGCAAAACGGAGAAGGGAATTGATTTCGGTTCGCGAGACGGGCGTCCCGCAAAACTGATTGTCTTGATTCTTACGCCCGATAATCAGTCTCAGCACACCTTGCTTGCCGACGCCGGGCAACTCTTCAGTCAGAAAGAAATGGTTGACCGCACGCTCGCCGCCAACAGTTTTGTCGAACTGGTCGCGGCCTTGAACGCTCCAGTCAAGTAGACCGGGTTACCAGACTGGACTGCCCTTATCATCCCGCAGAACGAACGTATCGTTCCCCTTGACGAGCTCTCGCACCAGGAACACGTCGGTTCCGTCCCGCTTGATTTTCGACCCAGTCAACGCAATCTCATCCCCTTTGGCAACCGCGATCCCCATCTCGTCCAGAAACGATTTCGGGCACAGAAATACGTCCGCTGTGTCGGTCCCGCTTTTCAGCATGAAGTAAGCAATTTCCTTCTCACTTCCTTTGGGTGGGAACTTCAGTTCGTCGATCACGCCTTTCAGCTTCGTTTCCGTCTGCAGGTCGTACTTAGGGCCTTTCGAAGATGCTTTCTGAGCGACGCCGAACGACGAAAACAGTGCCAACAGCGCGATTCCGGGAAGGATCCAACGGGCGCGGCAATTCAAATCGAATCGACTCCAATAACGCATGGCTCCCCACTTTCAAGAAAACCGCCGGAATCCGGCGATCGTTCTTCCTTACGACACGTATGAAGCCAGCTTTCTAGCGCAGTATATTACCGCTTTTTCGGGAGACCGGCACAACCAAATCACTCAATCATTCAATCAACAATCACTCAATCACCCAACTCAGCCCATTCCCGCATTCGATCTCTGTAGGCGAGAACGACAGCGTCCCGTCCGATTTCTGTACCCATACATAGGCGTGCTCGGCGCGGTGATTCACCGTGACTTGCACAATCACGCCACTGCCTCCGCTTGGGCTCAACGAGCAATCGACCGAATGAGACTTGATCAGTCCCCACTCCCCGCCCGGGCCCCAATCGCGATAAAAATCGTTATAAGGATAACTGGAGTACTTCGGCTGGTGCTGTTTCCAATCCGGATCGTGAAACCAGATGCCGTATGCGTTTTCGTAGTCCTGCTTTTGCAGCGCTGCGAAGAACTTGTTCACCTCAGACCGCTCGGGATAATGCCGCAGGTGATACCCAACCCAGGCCAGAATCAAAACCACGATAATCGCGTAAACGATCCTTTTTCTGCGGCGCCGCGCTCGCGCCTCATCAAACTGCTGCGCATCGAGCAGTGTCATGCCTCTCTAAGCATACCGGATACTTAGGCAATTCGAAATTGTAGGGAGAGGGTCGGTTAGTTTTGATTTCAAATGCCAAATTACCCGATTCTCACAGGGTTCTCTTGAACAACGGTGTCGCAATCGCCAGCGTCAGCACCGCAAAGATTGAAAGGTAAAGCATGTCGGGCACGATCGCGCTCAGTCCCGTTTCCTTCAGCAATAGCGACTTGAATCCGTGCACCGCATACGTGAACGGGTCGGCTTTGGCGATGCCTCTGAGCCACCATGGAAATGCCTGGATCGGATAGATCGATCCGCTGGGGAAAAACAACAACGTGTTCAGAATGCCGAAGATCGCCCGCGGCACCAGCGGATCTTCGATGCGCACCATCAGCAGGAACATCATCGTGTTGAACGCGATCGATGTCAGCACGATCATGATGATCAGTCCGACCAGTGTGCCGAGATTGAAAACCGTCCCGACACCGGCCAGAAGCGCCCCGATCAACGTTATGATCACACCCGTCAGCACAGCTTTGATCGCGCCCGCGCCATTCAACCCAAAAACCAATTCGAGCTTCGTAATCGGCGTGACCAGATACCCTTCGTGCACCCCCCGGGCTTTGTCATCGATGTACAGCATCCCACCGCCGATCATCACCGAAACGAACATCGCTAGCGTGATCGAACCGGGCAGCAAGTACTTCATGTATTCGATGTACGGATAGAGCTCCACAATCTGCACAACCGTTTGCTGCAGAATGCGCGGTGAGACCGTGGGCTCGTTCAACGAATTCGTGATGCTGGTGAGCTCATCTTCGAGCGTCGAACTCATGAAGTTGTCGCTGTTATCGACAACCAGACCGATGCGTGGCTGATCCTGCTCATACACCCGCCGCGAATATTGTGGCGGGATAATGACCGCGCCCTGAATCTTGCCGTCGCGCACATCGTCCATCGCCTTCTTCTGATCGTTGTAGTAGATCGGCTCAAAGGTCCGCATGTTCGAGCGCACTGAGTCGAACGCTTCCCGGATCTTCAATGCCTGCGTACCCCCATCCTGATCGACGAGCCCTAGCTTCGCGTCGCGAATCTTGCCGCCGAAAGCATTGCCCAGCACAATAAGCTGTACCAGTGGAAAGATCATGGACGCCATCATCAGCGCCGGCGAGCGGAAGAACTTCCGCATTTCCCGTTCGACAATTGCCATCATCCGATTCATCGTCACATCCCTGGCCGCTGCGGCATCACAAACGCATACGCCTTCTGCAACTCATCCCGCAGTTGCCGACCCGTGTAGTGGACGAACACGTCGTCCAAAGTTGTGTTCTGCACCGAAAGCGACTTCACTCCAACTCCGTCACGCACAGCCGTCTCGACAAGCTCCGTCGTGGTTTGCGAGCCGTCGCCCGTCAGCACTCGATACATACCCGCGCCTTCGTGTTGAACCGAAGTAACGGCGGTAAGTTTGTGCAGTTTCTCTTCCCAGTCTGCGGGCGCATGCTCAAACTGCGCTTCAATCACGTTCGACCCCGGCACGCTCGCTTTCAAGGCTGGTGGCGTGTCGAGCGCCACGAGTTTCCCGTGGTCCACAATTGCAATCCGGTCGCACAACCGGTCGGCCTCGTCCATGTAGTGCGTCGTAATCAGGATCGTGAGCTGTCGCTGGCTCTTGATGTTGGTGAGCATCTCCCACACCGCGACGCGTGACACCGGATCCAACCCCGTCGTGGGCTCGTCCAGAAAGAAGATCCGTGGACTGTGAACCAGGCCGCGCGCGATCTCCAATCGTCGCCGCATACCGCCGGATAGGGTTTTGGTCTGCGCTCCCCGCCACTTCGTCAGATCCACCAACTGCAGCAGCTCTTCAATCGCTTCCTTGCGCTTTTTTGCCGGTACATCGTAGAGCTTGGCGTAAATGTTCATGTTCTCCTCGACCGTGAGGTCAAGGTCGCTGGTCAGCGCCTGCGGAATCACGCCCATCGCTCGGCGAGCCAAGTCCGGTTCTTTCACAACGTCGTGCCCGGCGATGCGGGCCTTGCCGGCGGTAATCGGAATGAGCGTCGTCATCATTCGAATCAGCGTCGACTTGCCTGCACCGTTCGGTCCCAATAGTCCAAAGATCTCTCCGTCTTTGACCTGAAAGGAAACGTCATCCACCGCCGTAAAGTCGCCGTACTTCTTCACGATGTGATCAACTTCAATCGCGTTGGGCGAAGCCGCGCTCGTCGTATCGTGCCCGTTCGTTGGAATCGGCGAAGATCCCGACCCGCCACTATTGAGGTCAGTAATCACGGCTGCTTCTCCGCCGACGCTTGCTGCGACGTGCCTTTCAATTGCTCGGGCGTGACCAGCACTTCGGCCGTCATTCCCGGCACATACGCGCCTTTGGGATTATCGAGCCGAACTTTCAGAACGATGGTCCGAATGTCGCGCTTGCGCCGGTTCACATCGCGTTGCGTGGCAAAGTCGGCCTCGGCCGATTTGTAAAACACTTTGCCCGACGTGATGGTCCCGCCCGGAAGCTCGATCTTCAACGTATCGCCCAAACCGATGTGATCGGCATTGGTTTCAGGAATCGCCGCCCGCACCCACGTGTCGCTCAAGTCAACTAAAGTGACAATCGGCTGGCCCGGATTCAGTACTTCTCCCTCACGCGCAGCTCGCACCGAAACCGTCCCCGTGATCGGAGCGTAGATCTTCGTGTAGCCCAATCGAACCTCTGCCTGCTTCAACATGTCTTCCGCGTTAGAAAGCTGGGCTTGCGTCGACTCCACGGTTCGTTTCGCCGCATGTGCCGTGTGCGTGTTGGCAACAGCCGTATCGAGATCGGCTTGTGCGGCGCTTACCTGCTGCTGCAGCGACTGAACGACGGCTTTTTGCGCAGCCAGGTTGGTTTCTGCCTGCACGCGATCCTGGTCCGACGCGACGCCTTCCTTCGCCAACTCGATCATTCTGCGGCTGTCGCTCTCGGTCCGTTCCAACGTTGCTTCCGCTTGAAGCAATTGCGCGCGGACTGACGAAAGCCGCGCCTGGGCATTCGCAACACTGCTGGTCGTCGACCCCTGCGTCGCTTGCAGTGTCGATTGCGTCTCCGCCACTTTGTACTTCATGCTGTCGATTGTGGCTGCTGCGGCCCGCTCCTCTGCCTCGAGTTCGGCTGGATCTAAAATCGCGATCAAGTCGCCCTGTTTGACTTGGGTCCCTTCGTCCACCAGCAGCTTCTGAATTCGTCCCTGGATCTGCGGGCTGACGATGATCTGGTTCGAATCCACCGTTCCCACTAAGACCAGGTCGCGGTTGCTCGGAGTCGAAAAATAGTAGTAGCCGAGCGAAATCGCCAGGATCACACCAATAATGATCAGAAATTTATTGCGTACACTCATGGTTCGACTCCTCGTCGAATCTCTCTCCTGCAAAACCTACCGAGGCGCATTGAATTTATGTCCCCGTATTCGGCGAAACAACGCGTCCGACCGGCGAATGGCGATTGCGCGTGATTAAGCTCGCTCTTCATGACGCCGTCCCCACGGTTTCTCCCGGATTTCGAAACAAAGCCGCAGAAATAAAATCCAGCACCGACGCTCGCCGCTCGGCAATCCGCTCAGGCGACAAAGGATCAACCCCGGTGACGCTTTTCATGACTGGCGCATTGATGAAATAAAAAACCACCAGCGCCACCATCGATGGAACAAACTGCATCGGATTCACCGGCCGGAACTCTCCTTTGGCAATGCCCTCCTGCAGCACTTCACTGAGCCGGCGAAACAGTGGCTGAAAATATCGCTTCGCGATCCGCTTTAGATGCGGCGATCCATGTCCTGCGCGCATCATCTCCACCTGAACCAGGTCGCGGTAGAAACGATGGTTGGCGATGAAGTCAAAATACTCGCCTATGTAGGCCATCATCTTTTCCCTGGGCGGTAGATCGCGCTCCAGCACACTCAACATGTGCGCGCTCAGTTGGCTGAACGCGTGGTCAAGCGCAGCCCCATACAGGGTCTCTTTGTCGCGGAAGTAGTAATAGAGCAGCGCCTTGTTGACTTTGGCAGCTTGCGCGATGGCATCGGTCCTTGCCCCCGCCATCCCGCGTTGCGCAAATTCGGAAACTGCCGCCTGCAGAATTCCGGCCCGGCTGCGATCCGGCTGTCCTCGCGAACCCAGTCGCGGCTTCAGAACTTTGGTCTTGGTTAGCATATTAATTAACTAGTTAGTTAGATTATAGCGCAGAAGGGTCAGCTTCACAAATTTCGCCGGCACTCCTACATAATGATTGGAAGAGCTAAGTTGTGGGTCGTATGTCCTTGTTTAACAATTGCTTGCACGGAGCCGCGCAAACCCTTATGCGACGCACCGCCGGTCACCAGCCTGACCTGATGCTCCGCCGCCGCGTTCCGCGACCAGACTGCCGCCGCCCGCGTCACCTCGATCCCATCCCTTTCCAACATGGCCGTGATCGGCCCAATCGCGCTCGGTTCGTTCACTGTAAAACGCAAATAGTACCTGCTATCGAGAACATCCGCCGTCTCGCGTGCCCTTGGCGTGGCGCTCGCTGAAAAGCCTCCGTTGTGGCAGGCGATATCTATCACGTCCGACAAGACCGCGCTCGCGCTCGGCAGCGATCCTGCACCCTTGCCGGAAAAGAGCATCTCTCCTACTTCATTGCCGCGCACTATCACCGCATTATTTTCCTCGCGAATTCCCGCCAGCGGATGCCCTCGTGGAATCAGTGTCGGACCCGCGCGGAGTGCCAGCTTATCGTCCACCACCTCCGCGATCGCAACGTGTTTGATCACATATCCCAGCTCTCGCGCAGCCTCCACATCACCTGCAGTGATCTCGCGAATTCCTTCGACTTGCACCGCGTCGCTCGCGAGCTCAGAACCAAACGCCAGCTCGGCCAGGATTTTCAGCTTTTGCGCCGCATCGTAACCATCCACATCCAGCGACGGATCAGTCTCGGCAAACCCGCGCGCCTGCGCCTCACCCAGAGCTTGGCCAAAGTCCATTCCATTCTCGGTCATCCGCGTCAGAATGTAGTTGCACGTCCCGTTCAGAATTCCGCTGATATTTTGAATATTGTTTCCAACCAGCCCATTGCGCAGGGCACGAATGATCGGAATCCCGCCGCACACGCTCCCTTCGAATCCCAACCTGACTCTTCGCGCGTTCGCCGCTTTCATCAAGCTGAATCCCTCAAGAGCGAGCAGGGCCTTATTGGCCGTCACCACATGCTTGCCTCGGTGCAGCGACTGCCGGACGAAGCTCCTCGCCGGTTCGATTCCTCCGACCAGCTCCACCACCATATCGCACCCGTTCTTCAGAACCTTATCTGCGTCGGTGGTCAATAATGCCCGGTCCACACCCGGCCGCGGCTTGGCGAGATCGCGAACCAGGATCTTGGTGATGCCCAACTCCACGCCGGTGCGCTGGCGGATGAGTGAGTCATTTTTCGTGACCAACTCGACCAGTCCGCGGCCCACGGTTCCGCAACCCAGCAGCCCGATCTTCAGTTTCTTCTGCGGCATAAAGCCCTCTTTCGCTATACAGCTCCGCCCGCAATCGACGGCACCAGCAATACCTCGTCTCCGTCTTGAAACGAATAATTACTGCCGCCGAGAAACCGGATGTCTTCCTCGTTGACATAAACGTTCAGAAACCGCCGGATTTGACCGTTTCCGTCGCGCAGGTGCGGCTTCAACCCCGGAAACCGCTGGTCGAGTTCAGAGAACAGCTCCGAGAGATTCGCCGGCGAACACGTCAACTTGCCGGCACCATCGGTGTGGCGCCGCAACGCCGTTGGGATTTGGATGGTGATGCTCATTTCATGCCTCCACTGTTTCTGCGATTGATTTCGCCTCACCTGCGTTCTGCAAGAACGCTTCAAACTCCGCCATGCGCGGCCGGATCGGCGCTTCGGCTTCGTACTGGCCCGCAAGCACATCGGTCGTCTTCAGCCCGTTCCCCGTGATGCACAGCACAGTCGTTTCCTCAGGGTGAATGCGCCCTTGCTGATAAAGCTTCCGTGCCGATCCGACCGTCACTCCGCCAGCAGTCTCGGTGAAAACGCCTTCCGTCTCTGCCAGGAGCTGAATCGACTCGACGATCTCCACATCCGACACGTCTTCCGACCATCCGCCGCTCCCGCGAATCGTCTTGATCGCGTAATGCCCGTCGGCCGGATTTCCAATCGCCAGCGATCGCGCGAGTGTCGCTGGCTTTTGCGGCTCAATCTCGCTTGCTCCAGCCTTCACTGCGGTTGATATTGGCGAACAGCCTGTCGCTTGCGCCCCAAAAATCTTCACCGGCTTTGCTTCGACAAGTCCCAGCTCAACCAGTTCGTCAAACGCTTTCTTGATTTTGGTGATCAGCGATCCGCCCGCCATCGGCACAACCACGTTGTCCGGCAGGCGCCAACCCAGTTGTTCTGCGATCTCGAAACCCACCGTCTTCGATCCCTCGGCGTAGTACGGCCGCAGGTTCACGTTCACGAATCCCCACGGCTGCTCGTCGGCGATCTGCGAGCACAATCGGTTCACCTGGTCGTAGTTGCCCGCAATCCTCACGAGCTTGGCGCCGAAAACCTGCGTGCCCAGAATCTTCGCGGGCTCGAGATCAGCGGGAATAAAGATCCACGCCTTGAACCCGTTTCGCGCCGCCTGTGCCGCGACCGAATTCGCCAGGTTCCCGGTCGATGAGCACGCAACCGTCTGAAATCCGAAGTTGCGGGCCTGCGCCAGTGCCACCGCCACGACGCGGTCTTTAAAACTGAGGGAGGGCGTGCAGACCGCGTCGTTTTTCAGAAACAAGCTCTTCGCGCCCAGCGCTTGCGCCAGGTGCGACGCCGCTAGTAGTGGCGTGAATCCGGTGGGAAAAGCCGGTTGGTAGTTCTCCGGCAAAGGCAGGAGCTCCGCATATCGCCACATGTTCGGCGGACGCGACTCGATCCTCGCGCGCGACAACTCTTTGCGCACTGCGTCGTACTGATAAGAAACTTCCAGCGGAGAGAAACAGTCGTCGCAGATCGACTTGGCCTGGTTGCCCCAGCTCTTGCGGCATTCCCGGCAGCGTAGTTCGTAATTTGCCATCTCGCTACTCGCTTTCTTTGCGAGTAGCTGGGGACGAGCCAGGAAAAAGAGTCCCAAAACACGAAGGCCTCTTTTTCCAGGAATAGGAGAAAAAGAGGCTACGGATGCAATAACGTCTCGCGTCCGAATCTCATGTTCCCTGTTTCCAGGAGAGAGTTGGCACCTAACAGCCGGGATAGATGATCCCGGTCCGGTTGCCGTGGCGTCATAGGGCTCGTCCCTCAGCCACTCTGCATGAAAATCGACAGCCCGCCTTACGGCTAAGCTGATT
>Ga0070735_10000665_pt1 | contig 35729 bp, 35 predicted proteins | sample Coa_R1_FD_66443 | JGI IMG/M metagenome (GOLD analysis project Ga0070735, IMG submission 66443) | Surface soil microbial communities from Centralia Pennsylvania, which are recovering from an underground coalmine fire - Coalmine... | ecosystem: Environmental > Terrestrial > Soil > Unclassified ...
CTTAGATTCTGTCCGCCAGCTACCAGAACTCTCCCATCGATAAGCCTGGTGGAGGAGTGAAACTGCCGAGCCTCTTGCATGCTGCCAGCCGGCATCCAATGGAAAGGGGCGTTTATGAAACCGAAACCATCCAGAGAAGCTACCTGCGGCGAATTCGGGGCGTTGTCTTTGATAGAGAGGTTCGCGCTGCGGTCACCAAAGGCGGTGGGCGCGAAGCTTACCAGAATCGTGCAACTCGTACCGGGTAGGACCGGAAAGCTCAGGCACGAACCGGAAGTCTGATAATCACCCGGTTGCGCGCCACCAAGAACAACGCCGGTCACATTCAGCGTCTGCGAGCCCCGGTTCACCACATTGATCGGTTGTGCCGGGCTGGCCAATCCTACTTGTTCCAGACCAAAGTTCAACGTAGTCGGCGCAAAGTACACAAGTGGACTGGAGCCAGGACTGTACAGTTCCGCGTCGGCACAGGGATTCCCACCACAGCCACCAGCGGCGAGTACCGCTCCGCTGGGAAGTGCTGTCGCTGCGATTCCCGAACGCGCTGTGCTCATCGACCCCGTCGAAGTCCAGAGGCCGCTCGCCGGGTCATACAGTTCAGCGCTCCCGTCCGTGCCGGCCGCCAGGACCTGTCCGTCGATCAGCAGCGTCGACATATTGCCGAACCGCGCCGCATTCATGTTTCCAGTTGCCGTCCAAAGACCGGTGCTCGGGTCGTATAGCTCGGCGCTCGACAATACGTATCCCCCTCCGTTCAGTCCTCCTGCCACCAGAACCGCTCCACTCAAGAGCGCGGTTGCCACGGCGTCCGTGCGGCTGTTTACCATCGGGCTGGTCGCCGTCCACGTTCCGGAACTCGGGTCATAGACTTCCGCACCTAAAGCTATAAAGCCGCTGCAGGGTATGCCTGTCGAAGCGCAGCCGCCAGTTACGAGAACCCGTCCCCCAGGAAGCAGCGTAGCGGTGTGCCCAATGCGCGACGTCGTCATATCCCCGGTGGGTGTCCACACCCCCGTCTGAGGATCATAGATTTCTGCGCTGGAGAGCGTATTACAGACCTGGCTGTTACAAATGCCGATGCCACCCGCGACTAGCACTTTCCCGCTTTTTAACACGACCGCGACGTGGCCGTTGCGGATCGTGTTCATCGCACCGGTGGCGGTCCAGATTCCGGTGGTTGGATCGTAGAGCTCCGCCGAGTTCGTTCCAGTACAGAGAAACCCGGTATTGCACCCGCCCGCTGCGAGCACCCGCCCGTCATCCAGGAGCGACGCCGTGTACCCGCTTCGCGCCGTTGTCATGCTGCCGGTGATCGACCACGTTCCGGCGCTCGGATCGTAGACTTCAGCGCTGGAAAGCGCGCTATTACAGAAAAATGTGCTACATCCCCCCGCCGCCAGAACCTTGCCCGTTTGCAGCAGGACTTGTTTTTGAGACACTCGTGGAGTGTTCATCCCTCCTGTCAACGACCAGGTGTTCGGCCCAGCCGCTAGGGCTGCTGGCGCAGCTACAACGGACGTAAGCGCCAGAAAGGCAAGATGCGCGTAACGGGGAATACATCGAGAAACTACTTTGCGCGAAGCTACCAGGGAAAGGGGCCGAGGGTGCGAAGGCACGCGTTCCATTTTGGCCTCCTGGACGCCGGATCAGTATACGTCAGGTTCTGTGGATCCGCCTTGGACGTCGACTTCGCTTCTGAAATACGCTTCCACTTTGTCTCTTCGAGCGTCCATAACCTCAGCCATGTCTAATTTCAAATTCGCCCTGCGCCAATTCGCCAAGTCTCCCGGCTTCGCTGCGACTGTGGTCCTCACCATTTCTCTGGGCATTGGTGCGAATACTGCAATCTTCACCCTCGTCCACGGAATTCTCCTAAAGTCGCTGCCGGTGAGCAATCCCGCCACTCTCTACCGCATCGGCGACCTCGACGACTGCTGCGTCAATGGCGGCTTCATCAATGACAATGGCGACTTCGATCTTTTCTCCTACGATCTCTACCGCCATCTGCAGGACACCACTCCCGAGTTCGAACAGCTCGCCGCCTTCCAGTCTGGGCAGAACATGATGAATGTGCGCGTCGGCAACAACGCGGCCAAAGCCGAGCGGACCGAATACGTCTCCGGCAATTACTTCTCAACATTCGGCGTCGGCGCCTATACCGGGCGCATGTTCCAGTCCTCCGATGACGTCCCGAGGGCTGCGCCCGTCGCTGTGATCAGCTACGCAGCCTGGCAATCGGCGCATGCCGCTGACCCCAACGTGGTCGGCTCAACCTTCTTCATCCAAAGCCATCCGGTCACCATCATCGGCATCGCTCCCCCTGGATTCTTCGGCGACCGCATCAACACTAATCCACCCGCGTTTTGGATTCCCCTCAACGCCGAACCCGTGCTCGAGGGCGAAACCACGAACCTGAAGGTGGCAGATTCGAACTGGCTCTATGCTCTTGGGCGCGTGAAGCCTGGCGTTGCTCCGAAGGCGCTCGAAGCGAAAATTTCTGCCAGTCTGCGCCAGTGGCTCGCAACCATACCTGCGTACACCCTCAATGGCAACGACAAGGAGATCTCCAAGCAGCACGTCGTGCTCACTCCCGGCGGCGGAGGCATTCAGAACCTCCAGCAGGAGACCGGGGATGGTCTCCACCTGCTCACCTGGATCTCCGCTCTTGTCCTGCTTGTCGCCTGCGCCAACATTGCAAATCTCCTGCTGGCCCGCGGCACCGCGCGCCGCGCCGAGACTTCCATTCGCACCGCGCTCGGCGCCGACCGCTCCTCTCTGATTGGCCAGGCGCTCATCGAAAGTGTTCTGCTTTCGGTCGCCGGAGGCATCCTCGGAATCGGCATCGCCTACGTCGGCGCACGCATGATCCTCAGTCTTGCTTTCCCAGAAGCAACACTGATGCCGGTCCAGGCCACTCCATCGCCGGTCGTTCTTGGCTTCGCTTTCCTGCTCTCCCTTGCCACGGGAATTGCCTTCGGCATCGTGCCCGCCTGGATCTCTTCACATGCCGATCCTGCCGAAGCCTTGCGCGGAATGAATCGTTCCACCGGCGACCGATCTCTCCTTCCGCAGAAAACTCTCATCGTCCTTCAGGCCGCTCTTTCTCTGGTCCTGCTCGTTGGCGCTGGTCTCATGACGCAAACTCTGCGCAATCTGGAACATCAGAACTTCGGTATCACCACTGCAAACCGTTACGTGATTCATATCGACCCAATGGGCGCCGGATACAACCTGCAAACGATTGGCGCCCTCAATCAGCGCATCGAGGACGAATTTAAAGCTCTGCCCGGCGTCAAGAGTGTCGGCCTTGCGCTCTACAGCACGCTCGAAGGCAACAACTGGGGTGAAAGCGTGTTTGTGGAAGGCCGTCCTGCTCCCGGACCAGAAGACCACAACGGTTCATCCTGGGACCGGGTCAGCCCGCAATTCTTTCGGACCATCGGACAGCCCGTCATTCGCGGACGCGGCTTCACCGATCAAGATACGGCAACTTCGCAAATGGTCGCCGTCGTGAATCAGGCATTCGTCAAGAAATTCTTTCCCAAAGAGGATCCGATCGGACGTCACTTCGGGGTCTTCGACCAGAAGTACGCAAGCAACTTCGAAATCGTTGGCGTCGTCGCTGATGCCAAGTACACCAGCCCGCGCGATGAAGTTCGCACCATGTATTTTCGCCCGATGACCCAGTTCAACCGCAACGTAACCGGAGCGAATTTCTTCATGGCTGAGAGCCGCTCGGTTTATCCCAACTCGATCACCGTGCAGTACATCGGCGACACTGCGTCGCTCGAATCCATGGCCCGCCGAACTCTCTCCAACATCAATCCTGACCTCACCATGATCAGTTTCAAGTCGCTCGACTATCAGGTCGCCGACAACTTCAACGGCGAACGCCTGATCTCCCGCCTCACCGGACTCTTCGGCCTGGTTGCGCTCGCCATCGCTTCGGTCGGCCTATACGGCATCACCTCGTACTCGGTCGCCCGCCGCACCAACGAAATCGGAGTTCGTATGGCCCTCGGCGCCAACCGGAGCAACGTTGTCTCGCTAGTCATGAGCCGTGCGCTCCTCCTAGTCGGCATCGGTCTCGCAATCGGCATCCCGATAGCCCTCATCGGCGGACGCCTCATGCGCAGCCAGCTCTACGACGTCAAAGCCTACGACCCACTCACGCTGCTGGGCGCGACCTTGGTGCTCTCAGTCTCAGCCGCCCTCGCCGGATTCATCCCAGCCCGACGAGCAGCCAGCATCGAACCCATGAAAGCCCTCCGCATCGAGTAAGCAGAAACTCTAAGGTTGATGGGTGCCCCATTTCTCGCGCGATTTGTGCGCGAGAAATGGGGATTTTGACTCTCCCTGTGCTCCTCTGACAGGCGTTGACCCGGATTACAACTCCGAAATTTATCTCGCCCGCGCTCTCGGAGCCGCCCGCAGCGGTCGAAACGATGAAGCCCGCAAAGACATTGACGAAGTTAAGAAAATCTCTCAGTTCGCTCGCGACAATAAGCGCACCGGCGAGGCCGATTTTCTCGACCGCCAAATCAACGAACCGCAAGCCTGGATCGCTCATTCCGAGGGCAAAGATGACGACGCGATCAAGATGCTGCGTGCGATCGCCGAAAAAGAAAAGGACGGCTTCAGCGAAACCGGATTCCTTCCCGCCCAGGAACTACTAGGCGATCTGCTGTTCGAAGCAAAGCGCCCACAAGAAGCGCTGGCCGAGTACCAGCCCGACCTGAAGCTCAACCCAAACCGTTTCGACTCACTCTACGGAGCAGCCCAGGCAGCAGAACAAGCAGGCCAGCAAAAAGAAGCCAGCGATTACTACGCTCAACTCCTGAACTCCTGCGAAGGCGGAAGTTCAACAAGAGCCGAACTCACCCGAGCGAAGGAACTATTGGCAAGGAAATAGTTGCTCTTCTATCAATGATTGTCATCCTGAGCGAAGTGTTCGTCCGCGAACAGCGGACGAGCACGCAGTCGAAGGACCCCTATAAGCTAAACCGCAGCTGCGGCGTAGAAAGGCGCACTTACCCCAACATCTTCATCTTGATAATCAGCACGACCACGATAGCCACACTGCCCAGCAACGCATTCCACTCCCGATGCTTCAAATAAAGCTCCATCGAAAATCCGCCGCCGACCTCTGAAGACGCAGGCGTAAGCCGCGGAAGCATGCGCGGCACACGTTTCGCATACTCCTCGAACTCTGGGAATCTCTCACGCAGATATGCCTCCTCGCCTCGAATCACCGGCAAGTAAATAGCAAAGAACATCACGACGAGCACGACACCGATCCACCAATTTCTCGCCGCAATCGCAAATCCAATCCCAATCAACAGAGATCCGAGATAGAGAGGGTTGCGCGTGTAGGCATACGGACCAGAAGTCGCCAGCGCCTCATTCTTCCGAACATGGCCTGAGGCGAGCGCGCGAATCAGCAATCCCGGCACGATCAGCACCGCTCCGATCGCCAGCGATTGCAAGGTTGGCCGCGCCAGCCAGAAGTACAGCACCGCAAATGCAAAGCCCAGCGGCACGCGGATGCGCCGCGCTACACGCGACCACTCAGCCATGCGCCGCCTCGCTCTGTGTCAAGCCCGCCGCCCCGCTCGCTGAGCCTGTATTGGTAAGTAGACTGCGGCTAGCCTCCACTACACTTTCCACTGTTATTTCCAGCAGCGCGTCGTCGGGTCGAGTAATTCGCGCGTGCGTAGTCGGACTCGCAGGATTTCTGAGCACGACGCTCTTCGTTCCATACGGACCGTTGCGCGCGGGATCCGTCGGTCCAAAGATGGCTACAACGGGAACCCGCAATGCCGCTGCCAGATGCAGCGGCCCGGTATCGCCGCCGATGAACAACCTAGCCCGTCGCGCCAGCGCGATGAGTTCGCTGATCGTGCAAGGGAACGACTGAGCCGCCCCTCCACTCGCGCGTTCAACTTCTCTCGCCAGCTGCTCTTCGCCCGGACCGTAATTTACGACCGGCTGCAAGCCGCAACCTGCGAGCATCTGAGCGACTTGCCCGTAACGCTCGGCGGGCCAGCATTTCGCTCCCCATCCTGCACCGGGATTCACGATGACAAAATCTCGTACTCCCGATTCACGCAAGCGTTGCTCAATTCGCGCTTCGGCAGCACTATCATGAGGCAACTGGATATCAGGTACAGCCAGCAACTTTCCAATGATCGACTCGACGATTGACACGTTCTGTTCCACCACGTGCGTCCCGCGAGTAATCAGGCGCCGCGTGTACCACAAGCTGGCCGGAGCCTCGCGCGGTTGCGCCGCTCCATCAACAACGGGAGCACCAGACCAGCGTGCCAACACCGCAGATCGGATTGCACCTTGCAGATCGACCGCTACGTCGTAGTGCGCTGAGCGAACGTCGTTCCACACCCGTGCAATCTTTTCCGCGGTTTGCAGGGTGAAAAGGGACTTGCGCCAGCCTTTCAAGTCCACGGTGTGCACCCAGTCGGCTAGCGGGCGCTGCGCGGAACGCGGTCCACGGCGCGGTGTGCCGGGCGCGCAGAGAAACTCTGCCCAGCGCTCTTCAATCAGCCAGCCAATCATTGCTTCCGGAAAAGCATCGCGCAAAGCTTGCGCTGCCGGCAGGGTGTGAATCACATCCCCCATCGCGCTCAGCCGCACGACGAGCAGGCGCTCAATTTCAGAGGAACCGTCAGCGGTCACGATCAAGATTTCCTCGGCGTCAGTCGCGATCGAAGAATCTCAGTTGTGGAATGATCTTTGGGATCGCCGACAATGGCGACTCGACCACCGTATTCGGCAACCGTGCCGCGCTCGGGGACCGAGTCGGCCGTGTAGTCCGTCCCCTTGGCCTGGATGTCAGGCCGAACCTCGCGAATGATGGCGCGCACGTCGAGTTCAGGAAAGATCACGACCGCGTCGACATCCGCCAATGCAGCCACGATCTCAGCACGTTCGTCTTCGGGCATGATTGGCCGGCCTTCGCCCTTCAGCGTGCGAACGGACTGATCAGAGTTGATCGCCACGACCAGCTTTCCACCCAGCCCTTTCGCCCCGTGCAGATAGCGTACGTGCCCGACGTGCAGCAAGTCGAAGTTGCCGTTGGCAAGGACGATGCGATCGCCTGAGCGCCGCCACTCTTCCACGCGCTGGCGCAGCTCAGTCCGGTTCAGAATTTTCGTTTGTGCGCTCAATGAGGTCGTGTGGCCGGTGGCGACTGATCGATTGCCTTCAGCAACTCTTCGCGAGAGACGGTCGCTGTCCCCCGCTTCATGACGACGATTCCGCCGGCATAGTTAGCGACCTGCGCGGCCTCTTCCGTCGTCGCACCGGCAGCCAAAGCCGCGGTGAAGGCCGCAATCACGGTGTCTCCCGCCCCCGTCACATCGGCGACTTGATCCGATCCGAAGATCGGAATGTCCACTGGCTTGTGCTTGTGATTGAACGCGGCCATGCCGTCGCGTCCGCGCGTGATGACTAGCGACTGTAATTTCATGCGCGACATCAATTGTTCACCCGCCGCCAGCACTTTGTTCCAGTCATGCCCGATTGGAGCGCCCAGCGCCTCTTCTACCTCCGGCTCGTTCGGGGTCGCTGCCGTGACGCCTGCGTATTGCAGCATGCGATAGCGCGAGTCCAGGACGATCGGCACCGATCCAAGCTTGCCCTTCTCGCGCAGCGCGCTCACGATCGCGGGGGTCGCTGCGCCATAGCCATAATCAGAGACGAGCAAAGCGTCTGACGCGTGCGCGTAATTTCGCGCCGCGAGATATAGCTCGCGGGTCAGGTGAGCATTCGGCGCCTGCTGCGGCTCGCGATCTATTCGGACGACCTGCTGGCGCGAGGTGTGTGTCATGCCCGCGAGAATGCGCGTCTTGGTGACTGTTGTATAGCTCTTGTCTTTCAATATTCCGCTGACGGCGACGCGCTTGTGGCGGAAATACTTCACCAGCAGGCGTCCCGCCTCGTCATCGCCCACGAGCCCGACAGGCAACACATTGACGCCGAGGTCGGCGAGATTGTTGGCGGCATTGGCTCCGCCACCAGGCAAGATCGTGCGCTCGCGATGCTTCAGGATCAGCACCGGCGCCTCGCGCGATACGCGGGAAATTTCCCCAAAGACGAACTCGTCGGCGACGAGATCTCCTAGCACCGTGACGGTGATCGTCGGAAACCCTTCGATGATCTTCTTAAGCCGTTCGCCTTCTTTCGGATGCTTGGTCATGTAGTCAGCCCTGCGGCCACACGCAGGTTACGACACAGATTCTCTCATGCACCGTGCTTTCGTTCCGCAATCTTGCGCAGAATAGTATCTACGGCGCTGGTGGCATCGACCAGTTCCATGCCCACCGGAACCACGGAAAGCGGTTCCAGCGACGAAAGATACGGACCCAAGTTCACCGCGTCCTTTTCCGTGGTAATGAACCCTCCGGCGTCGCTGCGCTGCTTCAATTCGAGTAATTCACGGATGTCTTTTTCGATATAGGCGTGGTGGTCGCGATAGAACGCTTGCGCCACAGGCTCGATATTCGCGGCCCGCAGTTGCAGCAAGAAATTTTGCGGACGCGCAATCGCACAAAACACAACCGGTCGTGAAGGCACCGCGCTTGGAAGGATGCCGCGCTTCACCCGCCATACAAGCTTATCTTTCAGCGGAAATGACTCTGGCGACGCACCGCTCGCCAGCACAACCGCATCAGCTCGGCGCAAGGAACCCAGAGGCTCACGCAGCTTCCCGGCTGGGAGCAGTTGATCGCTAGCGTCCTGCGGAGTGACCAGGACGATGTCAAAGTCTCGCGCCAGAGCCCGGTGCTGAAAGCCGTCATCGAGCAGATGAAGTTGAGGTCCGAATTTCGACTCGGCGAAACGTCCCGCCTCGTAGCGGTCTTCGCCCAGGACAACCGGAATTTGGAGCTTGCGGGCGATCAGCAGCGGTTCATCGCCAAACTGTTGTGGCAGGCCTGAGGGATCGACGAGCAGCACGCCTCGGCTTTTGCGTCCGTAGCCGCGCGAGAGAACATCGAATTTCACGCCACGCCCCTTGAGCAACCCGCCGAGCAGCATGACGAAGGGAGTCTTGCCCGATCCGCCCGCCGATAGGTTTCCTATGCTCACAACCGGACCTTCCAGATACCGAGACGGCAGATGTCCGCGGTCGTAGAGCGCATTGCGCGCTCGAACCACGGAGCCGTAGATGATGGAGAGCGGGTTCAATGGTTATGCGCAGCTTGCACGGACTTGGGATCGGCACTCTGCAGCAACAGTAATTTCAACGCTTCGAGCGTGCGTGCGGTCGCGCCCATCTGCGAAAGAATCGTCTCTTTCGCACGCCGGCCCAGCGCCATGCGCTCAGCATCGTTATCCACGAGATGCATGAGGGTAAGCGGTAGCTCCGAAACTCCGACGATACGCACGGCGTCTCGGCTCTGAAAAAGCCATACGATGTCGCGGAAGTTCTCGGTGTGATTTCCAGTTACGATCGCCACGCCGTGCTGCGCCGGCTCGATGATATTGTGTCCGCCCCGCGGCACCAGGCTCCCGCCAACGAATGCGACGTCCGCCAGAGCATAGAGCGCAGCCAGTTCTCCGATGGTATCTACCAGCAGCACTCCGCCGGCCAGCGATTCGCCGGCCCAGAGCGAGCGCCGATAAAATGGGATACTCATCTGCTCGATGAGCTTGGCGACGGTATCGAACCGCTCAGGATGGCGTGGTGCCAGAATCATAGTGGCATGCGGATGTCCCACGCGCAGATTCTCGAAGGCTTTGAGCAGCGGCGCTTCCTCGTCTTCGACCGTGCTGCCGCAAACCAGGATCGGTCCCGCCCCTTCGCTGGATAGCGATCGGCGCAAACTATCAACGATCGACGCGGTTACGGGCAATGTTACATCGAACTTCAGGTTTCCAGTCACTTGCACGCGTGCGGGATCGGCCCCAATCGTTTCGAGTCGTCTGCAGTCTTCCTCTGTCTGTGCGAGAAACAGATCTACTTGCGCCAGCATCCGCCGCCAGGCCCAACGGAAGCGGCAGTAGCGCGGCCAGGATCGATCGGAAATACGGGCATTCACGACGGCGATCCGCACCCCGCTGGCATGCGCCAGGCGCAGGAAGTTCGGCCAGAACTCCGTCTCCGCGAGAATGACGATCTCGGGTTTTAACCCCTGAAGATATGGCCGGATCGCCGACGCGAAATCCATGGGGAAATAAAAGACGTTCTCTTCCCCGAAACGCTTGCGCGCCTGATCCTGACCGGTATCGGTGGTGGTCGAGATCAGAATCCGATGCTGCGGAAAGGCTTTGCGCAACTGGCTGACGAGGCCGCTGATGGCCAATACTTCTCCGAGGGAAACCGCGTGAATCCAAATAACGCGATCGCCATCGAAAGAGCCAAGCCGCGCCGGGACCTTCCCCATTCGCTCCGCAAAACCGCGGCGGTATTTCCCGCGGCGCAGGATCTGGTAAAGCCAATATGGCGTGGTCACCAGCATTGCCAGCGCCAGCACGAAGCTGTAGAAAAGATAGCTCAAGTGGACTCATTCTAAACTGCGCCCGGGCGGCGGAATCAGTGGCCTTCTATAATTACGAAATGCCGTACAACTCTCCGCGGTTAAGTTTCCGATATTTCGTAGCAGTGTTAGCGCTTGCATTGCCGGCGGCGTTGATTGCCAGCAAAACTTTCGTGAAGCCAGTGGCTAAAGCTGCCACCAACTATCCGGCGCATGACTTCCATCGTGACGAAAAGGTCGCCATCGCCGCCGATCCGTATGACAATGCGGAAAAGGCAAAGATCTTTACGATCAACTTCGCCCAGCACGGATTTCTGCCGATCTTTTTCATCGTGACGAACGATGGCGATCAACCCGTCTCCATCGCCAATATACACATCACTCTGACGACAGCGCATGATTCGAAACTCACCCCGATCGAAACTGACGATCTATATCGCAGGCTCTCGAATCCGCAGGCCAAAACGGACACTAACAATCCTTTGCCGTTTCCACATAAAGTAAAAGGCGGTGTGACCGAAAAAGAGAAGGACGAAATCGAGACCTCCCAGTTTGCGGCGCGCGCTGTGGAACCCCACACCACGCAGTCGGGATTTTTATTCTTCGATATTGCAGATCTCAATTCGCCGCTCCGGGGCGCGAACATCGACATCACTGGAGTGACCGACGCCAAGGGCAACGAGTTGATGTTTTTCGAGATCCCGATGGATAAGTACTTCCACGCACCCAAGAACCCCTAAACGACGAAGGGCGCCAAGGAACACGCAGAACTCCTTCCCGCACCTCCGCGTACTTCATGATGGATGGCTTTGGATGCCTCTATAATCTTTCTGCTATGGCCACGACTGCGGAGACCTCGATCGCCGCCCATCCGAAATTTGAGCCCGTAATCGGGCTGGAAGTACACGTTCAGCTACTGACGGCGACCAAGATTTTCTGTTCGTGCTCGACTCGCTTCGGAGCGCCTCCAAATACCAACGTCTGCCCGGTGTGTCTCGGGATGCCCGGAGCCCTGCCAGTGCTGAACAAGAAGGTTGTTGAGTTTGCCATGCTGGCCGCCATGGCGCTGAATTGCCGCATCAACGAGATCTCGATCTTTGCGCGCAAGAATTATTTCTACCCCGACTTGCCCAAGGGGTACCAGATCTCGCAATACGACAAACCGCTGGCCGAGTTCGGCTACATCGAAGTGCCTGCGGAAGGTGGCAAAAACTCGACTGGCAAGAAAAAGATCGGCATCACCCGTGTGCACCTCGAAGAAGATGCGGGCAAGAGCCTGCACGAAGGCTTTCCGGATTCGGACGAAAAAACCGCCATCGACCTGAACCGCACCGGAGTGCCTCTGATCGAGATCGTCAGCGAGCCGGACATTGCAACGCCCGACGAGGCTTATGAATATCTGACTCGCTTGAAAGAGATCATCCTGTACACCGGCGTGAGCGATTGCAACATGGAAGAAGGCTCGTTGCGCTGCGATGCCAACGTCAGCGTACGGCCGCGCGGACAGAAAGAATTTGGCACCAAGACGGAAATCAAGAACGTGAATTCCTTCCGCTTCATCCGCGAGGCGCTCGAATACGAGATAGGACGCCAGATCGACGTCATCGAGTCCGGCGGAAAGATCACGCAAGAGACGCGGCTCTACAACGCGAACGAAGGTAAGACCTATGGCATGCGCTCGAAAGAGCAGGCGCATGATTACCGGTATTTCCCTGACCCGGACTTGCTGCCGCTCGTCGTCGATGAAAAGTGGAAGACTGAGATCGTGCGCGCATTGCCCGAATTGCCCGAGGCCCGCCGCGCCCGCATGGTAAAGGATTACGGCATCACCGAATACGATGCTCAGGTGCTCACGTTTTCAAAATCGCTGGCCGATCAGTTTGAACAGGCAGCCAAGGCTGCGCAGAATCCAAAGCGCGTCGCTAATCTTGTACAGGGCGAGTTGATGGGCCGCCTCAAGGCCAAGGGCATCGCAATCGAACACTCGCCGATCTCGATGTCAGGCGTTGCGGCGTCGGCCGATCTGGTTGAGGCTGGGGCTATTTCCGGCAAGATGCTCAAAGACCTCTACGAACTGTGCTTCGAGCGTGGCAAGGACTTTCCCGTCGTCTATGAGGAAGAAGGCCGACCGCAACAGTCGACCGACACATCAGCTCTCGAGAAGATCATTGACGAGGTTCTGGCCGCCAATCCCAAGCAGCTTGAGCAATACCGCGCCGGCAAAAAGACCATGCTCGGCTTCTTCGTCGGTCAAGTGATGAAAGCCTCCAAAGGTCAAGCCAGCCCCCAGATAGTAAACGAGTTACTGGCCAAGAAGCTGGGATAGGTACTACTCCCCGCCTGTGACTTCAGTCATCTGATCTTTTCCTCAGCCTCCCGATAGCATGAAACTGGGCCTGACTGCTCCGGGCCGGTCTTCTGGAATTCGTTATTGGGATCCCTTATGAAGAAGTTCAAGCTGGACCGGATTATCAGCATCGTCACGCTGCTGGCATCGCTGATCGCCATCGTGCTGGTCTTGAAGAAACCTGCAGCCGTATCCCATTCACAAGCTCCGGCAGCCATTGCCGAGCACGCCCAATCGTTTGATCAGAAGATGGCCGAGTTCGAGCAAGCTACCAGCACACCGTCCGCAACTTCCGACTCAGACTCAGCCAGTCCCAAGGCTGAAGTTCGCATCAATTCCGACGAGGTCAGCGCCGTGCTGGCACAGTCTCTTGGCACCGCCGGAGCTACTCTGACGCCAACCTCAGACGTGGGCACCGTCGCACCCGCGATCAAAGATCAGCAGGTCAGTTTTGAGGGAGACCTCGTCCACGGACAGTTCCTCACGCAGATTGCCGGTAAGAATGTCTGGATCACGATTTCCGGTCACCTTGGCGAACGGGATGGTTACGCCACGTTTGATCCCACGGAGTTCAAAGTTGGAGATCTCAATGTTCCCGTCTCGCTGGTGAATCCGGCATTGCAGAAAAAACTCGCTGAACAACGGGACCGGCTGAAGCTACCGGACAATGTCGGCAACTTGAAGATCGAAAATAGCCAATTGGTGATGCAGCAGAAATAGCAACAGCTCGCTCTTTCCGGAAAGCAGGCGATGGGAAATCACTCATGAAGACGAATCTCGACCGCATCATAAGCATTGCGACTCTCCTGGTGGCCATGGTCGCCATCATCCTGGTTTTGAAGAGGCCTGCTCCTGCTCCAGTGGTGGTGATGCCACAGGCGCCGGCAGCTGTTTCCGCGCCCCCGCAATCGAGCAGTCAGCCGGTGGCATCCCCTGACCAAACAAGCCAGTCCTACACGAGTGGCTCAATCTACAGGACTACTGCTCCTGCGGCCGCTGGCTCTGCGTCTCAGACAGCGCCGCCGGTCGCGTCAAACGCCAAGGCCGATCCTCGCATCAACTCGGACGAAATCAGCTCTGCCGTCGCGAAAATGTTAGGCGGTTCGGCAAGCGCATCGCCCCTATCGCCGGATTCCAACGTCGGCAGCGGCGAGCCTACCATCAAAGACCAGCAAGTCACCATGGATGGTGACATCGTTCATGGCAAGTTCCTCACTACAATCGCCGGCAAGGATGTCTGGGTTACGATCTCGGGACACATGGGCGAAAAAGACGGGTACGCGACCTTCGACCCGACTGAATTCAAGGTCGGCGATATGAACGTTCCAGTCTCGCTGGTGAATCCGGCGCTACAAAGGAAGTTGTCTGAAGAGCGCGACCGGCTGAAGGTTCCGAATAGCAGCAACTAAGTCTAGGTGCAATGGGGATTTTTCTCGACGCAATCCATCACGCCTGCACACGATTCTCTGCCGCAACCTTCGCGTACCACTTTCCTGATTCTTTGATCGTCCGCGTCTGCGTTTTGTAATCCACGTAGGTGAATCCAAAGCGCTGGCTGTAGCCTTCCGCCCATTCGAAGTTATCGAGCAGGCTCCATGCGTGATATCCGCGGACGTCGGCACCTTCCTGCATGGCCTGCGCCAGCGCCGCCAGATATCCCTGGTGGTAAGAAATCCTCCGCGCATCGTGGACGACTCCATTCGCATCCGGAGCTTCGTTGTATGCGCATCCGCTCTCTGTGATCTCAATAACCGGCCGGTTGTAGTCACGCGTAATTCGCATGACCATGTCATAAAGCGCCTTCGGCCAGACTTCCCAGCCGATGTCAGTCATCGGGCCTTCATGGCCGCCTTCCATCTTGACCGGATACAGCCAGTCCTGCAGATGCGTCGTACGCTCGAAAGCTCCTACACTCGCCGCAACCGTTCTTACATAGAGATTGATCCCGACGAAGTCCAAAGGTGCGCGCATGTGCTCCATGTCGCTCGACTTGATGCGCATGATGCTCTCCGGCAGGAACGTGAACGCCTCGGGATAGCGTCCGTGCAGCGCGGTCTCCAGAAACCAAATGTTGGTGATGGCGTGCGCGCGCTCTGCGGCAAGCTTGTCGGCTTCGGAATCCGTAGCAGGCTCGCACGCCGCCATGTTGAAAGCCGTCCCGACCCGCGCCGACGGTCGTGCTGCCTTCAGCGCTCGAAATCCCTCGCCCTGTGCCAGATTCACCACATGCGTGGCGCGCAGGAAATCCACAATGCTGGTGAACCCGGGGGCGTTGTCCCCAGCGAGATATCCGCTGTACGCAAATACTGAGGGCTCGTTGAAGAGCATCCAGTCTGATACGCGGTCTCCCAACGCTTTTGCCATCACCTGAACATAGTCGGCATATCGGACAACTAAATCGCGATTCGTCCATCCACCGGCATCTTGCAGGGCCTGCGGCAAGTCCCAGTGATACAACGTCACAAATGGCCGGATATTCGCCGCGAGCAGAGCATCGACCAGACGGCTGTAGTAATCCAGGCCTTTCTGATTTGCGGCTCCCGCGCCCGAAGGCTGAATGCGCGGCCACGAGATCGAGAACCGGTAGCTGTTGAGATTCATCGCCCGCATCAGCGCAATGTCTTCACCGCAGCGATGATACGAATCGCAAGCCACATCGCCGTTATCTCCGTTCTTGATCTTGCCGGGAGTGTGCGCGAAGTGGTCCCAGATCGACTCGCCCTTGCCGTCTTCCTTCCACGCGCCTTCGATCTGATAAGAAGCGGTAGCTGTGCCCCAGAAAAATCCCTTCGGAAAGGTGGCTTGCGCGAGCGGAGCAAAGTGCGACCCTGAAGGAGATACTGACGTCGCGGCGCCAGCCTTTGAAGTGACATTACATCCCGAGAAAATTGCGGGAAGTCCGGCTACAGCTCCGGCGCTCAGCGCGGAAGACAAGAAATGGCGGCGTGTCAGAGACAAGACTTGGAACCGGGCTCCTTAGAAACTTTCTTGACCCGAAAAACCTGAACTCGTCAATTGTGTTTGATGAATTTCTGGTTTTTCTGGCCAGTTAAAGAATTATAGAGCGTCTCAATGAACGCATCTTGACTGATGAAGTCACCCGAATATTTCTTCCATGGTTCGAGCAGCTTTGCCTGCTTCATCTGATCGACGGTCTTGCCCGCTTTGATCTCTCTGGCGACGGCGTCGCGGGTGCCTTTCAACATTGCCAGGTATGCCCTCACATCGTCGATCGTCGAGACGGGGCCGTGGCCCGGAATGATCTTCACGTCCGGCGGTACTTGCCCGATCACCATTTCGACGCCGTTAATCATGCCATCGATGCTGCCGCCGCTCTCGACATCGATGAACGGGAATCCGTAGGTAACGAAATCGTCGCCCATGTGCACGACGTTGGACTTGGGAAAGAAGATGATCGAGTCGCCATCGGTGTGACCGGCTGGAAAATATAGAGCGCGGATGTCCTCGCCGTTCAGGTGCACGGTGACGTCGTGGTCGAAGGTGATGATGGGCAAGGCTTCCTTCGCGGCCGGCTTTGCTTCGAAGTGCACCGATCCGCCATTGCCTGCCGGACCACCAGACTCCAGACGCTTTCTCACGTTGTCTTGCGCGATGATGGGCGCCTGCTTCTGGAAGTAGGCATTTCCTCCAGTGTGATCGCCGTGATAGTGCGTGTTGATGATGAAGCGCACCGGCTTGTCGGTGATGCCCTTGAGCGCGGCCTGGATTTTGTCAGCCAGCGGCGCGTACTGGTCGTCGACGATCACGATGCCATCTTCGCCCACCGAGGCGCCTATGTTGCCTGCATCGGCGCCTTCAAGCATGTAGACGCTTCCGGCAACTTTGGTGACTTTGATTTCGACTTTGCTGAAGTCTTGTTCCTGGGCGAGCACCCAGCCACTTGCGAACAACCAAGCAGCAACAAGAACTGTGGTCTTCCGCATATTTCCCTCGCCTTCGTTTTCTTAACTCGGGAGCCATTCTACACAGAGGTACAAATTCCATATTGGGAAACGAACGGCTTTGCGGAGCGTACCCGCCCCCATGAATCTTTGGAGTCATCGGGTTAGATGGAATTCGACCTCAATCTAAGGGCTGCAACAAGATGCGGGAAAATCTTGAAAGAAGTTAGTTCTCATTTTTCGAGGGCGTCATCCCGAAGGACCGCGCTTTTACAAGCGGGCCGAGGGATCTTGCGTGCATCGGCGCCGTAGTTAGTCCGCGCGAGATCCCTCCCTCCGCCTGAAAACCGGCTCCGGTCGCGTTGACGCCGTCGCGAAGAGCCGAAAGGTTCAGGCAACGCTCCCCTTGCCCGCGCCCTTGTCCGAACGAGGTGTAGGCTCTTTTTCCCGCATTACGTTTTCAAAGAACCTTTCTTCGTTTGTCATTTCGAGCGGGGCGAGAAATCTGCCTTTCGCTCAAATACGAAGCCCCCATCGGACTCCGAGTCCGTGGAGGCTGGCCACACGTCGTAGTTAGTTTAGGCTCTCAGAAATGAGTGGGGACGTTGGTGCGGGTGATCACGTTTGAGTGTGGCCGGAAAACGCAGAGGCGCGCAGAAAGAATTGGCGAAGCCGAGGTGTACAAGTGAATGAGGGTTGGGGCAAGATTCCTTTCGCGACCGTGTAGCGTAGGCTGTGGCGCAAAACACTCGCTGCATGCGTTTGCAATTCCCGCCCTTGCAAAAAAACGCAAGAGCGGGACACCCGCTTTTTGGTACGGTCGCCGAGATCAAAGCCCAGGCCACCCGCCCGCTTCCACTCCCCACTACGCGGGAGCAATCCTGCGCATGATGGCGTCGAGATGCCTGCGGGCTCCATCCAGATGGGGAAAATCAGTATTCTCCGGATTGAACACGAACGAGAGATCGGTTCCAGCAAGAAGAATCGCATCCAGTCGCTCTCGATCAATCAGCGCGTGAGCCAACGCACGCAAGGTCGCATAATCCGCCTCAGAGGCTCGCTCCTCTTCCACAATGCGCACATAGATGTCGCTCAGCAAATCGACCTCTGCCGGATTTGGCGTGATGACGTCCGCGTTCTGCAGACGCCCGAACAATTTTGTTTCCACGGTGACGCGTGCACCAAAGATCGCAACCCGCTCCAGCTTGCGCCGCTCGACTTCGGCGGCGATGACGTCGAGAAGGCTGATGAGCGGAAGCGGAGTCATTTCCGCCAGTTCCTGCGCGCAAATCTGAGGGGAAAACGCAGGAATGGTGCCGATCTCCGCGCCTCCGCCGGCTAGCTGTCTGAGCAGGCCGGTCAGGTATGACGCGAGCTCGTGCACCTGCCGCGCCGCGGCATGCGCCATAACCCGACGCACGTCCGCGTGAACCATGAGAATACTGGGCGACAAGCCACGGGCAGCGTGAGCTTTAACCAGAGATCTGTAATAGAAGATTCCCGCGCCCACTCCGAGACCGGCAACGAGGCCAAACGTACGAGGCACAGCTCCATTTGCCATTGTGAAGCTGATTTTAGCGCACGCATCCGCGTTGACTGGGTTCGGAGTTCGAGAGCACAAAGAGAACTTCTACTCCGGGTTCAAGCTGTCAAACAGCTTCCAGAGTTTGTCGGCAGTAACGCGATAGAAGACCCATCCCGTGCCCATATCTGAAGTTTCGCGGAACAGCAACTCGCCCCGACCATCCCCGTCCGCATCGACTGCATCGATCAATTCCAGCCGCGGCGTCATGTCGAGATGAAACTTGTCGGTGATGCCGATGTAGAGTTTGTGCAGGTTGTGATAGATGTCGGGATACGCCACCAGCACAACCCAGTACGTCATATCCGAGTTGGACTGCGACGACTCGCTGCTCGCCGCCGACGGAGGCATGTGGGCCTGCGCACTCAAAATCAGCACCGGCTGATTCGAGTTCCACACGTCGTAAGCGACCATCTGCATATTTTCGAGAATCGGATCCGGCGGCTTCGCAGCCGCGCCACGCTTCTTCGGACCGGCATGAGACGAGGTTGCGGCAACTTCAGTCTTGGATTTCGCCGCAACGTATGCGCGAACCTGATCCTTCGCCAGGTCGACCATCTGCTTGCGGCGATCCGCTTCTTCGCCCGGGATCCACTCGAACGCGAACGATTTCGGCTCCGGTCCGGCAGCATCGGAAATCGCCGGAATCAACTGAACATCTTTGTTGGCCGCTGCGGCCTCGACCACTTTGGCACTCGTGTCCTTCGCTGGTTTGACTCCTGGCAAGCTGTAGCCCGGAATGTCCTGATCGGCAAAGGACTCTGCCGGTTTTCCGCGGCGCAATATAGGACGATTTGCCTCGGTCGCGCCGCTGTCAGATGCTGGCACGTTGGGACGCGCCGGTTTCTTTTCGGACGCCTTCGAGTCATCGGGCTTCGAGTCGCTCTGCTTTGAATCGCTCGGTTTCGAATCGGTGGGCTTAGTCTGATCCGAAGCAGGTGGAGTGCTCGGCCTTGTCAGAGTTGGAGGTTCGTCCGAAGATGGTGCCGAGTTTCCTTTGCTCAGCCGCGGTGGCTCGTCCCCTGAACTGGAAGAGGGTTTGGAGCCGGACGAAGATCCGCCAGAAGACGACGAAGGAGCCGTGTTCCCAGGTGGCCCTGCCGCAGGTTTCGCTGGGCTGGTATCGCGTGTGAGCCGCGGCGGCGCGTCATCCGAGCCAATCCCGACCGGAGCTCCATCGGCTTTCAATACTTTCACCGCTGGCTCGGTTCCATTTGCCCGCCACACGCCCGTCCCCAACCACGGAATCGCCGCGTTCGGATTGTTGCTATGCAAAGCACTGCCCACGGTAAAGAGACCTAGAGAATTCCCCGTGCGTTCCCCCTCGTAGACAACACCGGAATCCAGCGCCATCGGTACCGGATCGGCTTTGTACACGCTAGCGTCCCAGAACTTCCCGTTGATTAAAATCGCGATCGGAACGATCGACGCTTTTCCGTTCGTTCCCAGTTGAATGAGTCCGACGGCCCGGGGGCCCGCATCTTTCTTGCGGGGCGTCTTGCGCTCCCCCGGAACGATCTCCGGCCGATCTTCCTGAGCCAGCACGATCTGCGAGAATGATGCGCTCATAATCAGCAGTGCCAGGAGTCCCACAAAACATGAGAAATTATGGCAGTGTAAAATTCTGAGAATCGTGCGCTGGGGGGCGGCTCCCGGTACGATCGATTTCGAGGCTGGCAGAGGGATTTCCATGAAAGTCAATGATAAGGCTCCCGACTTCACTTTGCAGGACGAGAACGGCGCCGACGTCGTGCTGAAAGGCCTGCGCGGCAAAACTGTCATTCTATTCTTTTATCCCCGGGCCAGTACCCCTGGTTGAACCGTAGAGGCTCGCGGGTTCCGCGACACATATAAACAGATTCAAAAGACCGGCGCCGTGCTGCTTGGCATCTCCCCGGATACTCCGAAAGCGCAAAAGAAATTTCAGGAAAAAGAGAAGCTGCCTTTCACTCTGCTGGCCGATGCCGACAAGAAAGTCGCAGAAGCCTTCGGCGTGATGAAGGAAAAGAACATGTACGGCAAGAAGGTCTGGGGAGTCGGGCGAACGACCTTCGTGATCGGTCCTGATGGCAAAATCGAGCATATCTTCGAAAACGTAAAGCCCGACGGGCATGCGGAAGAAGTGCTCACTTATCTGAGAGAATCGCCCAAGGCAAAGGCCTAGCGGCCTCTGGGTAGTCTTTTCTGATTAGCAGGTCTGGTCGCCGGAGCCGTGTCCTTGAATCCCGTGGCGTCCATCGTGCCCTACGCGATAATACATCGTGCTACGATACTAGATAGTTGCTGGCAGTTGTAAGTGTTGACTTCAGGCAATCGCAGTTTCTAACATGTGTTCTATCCCCGCACCGTTCTGGGACGGGCCAACGGTTGTGTAGCTCACTGTTGCCAGCACAATTTTTATGATCAAAGTCATACAGCTAACCAAGAGGTATGGGCGCACCACTGCCGTCGATCAGATTTCTTTCGAAGTAGCGAAGGGGCAAATTGTTGGCTTTCTTGGTCCGAATGGCGCAGGCAAGACGACCACCATGCGCATGCTGACCTGCTTCCTGCCTCCTAGCTCGGGAACCGCTACGGTGGCTGGTTTCGACGTTCTCGAACAGCCGCTCGAGGTCAAGAAACGGATCGGGTACCTGCCCGAAACACCGCCCATCTATCCGGAGATGTCCACCGCCGAGTACCTTCAGTTTGTCGGCAAGCTGAAGGGACTCTCTGGAGCCGACCTGACAAAGCGAGTGGACTATGCCTGCGCTCGTTGCGCAATCGTCGACGTGAAGTCCAAACTGCTGGGCAAACTCTCGAAAGGATACCGTCAGCGCGTTGGCCTTGCGCAGGCCATCATCCATAACCCGGATGTTCTGATTCTCGATGAACCTACCGCAGGACTGGACCCGAAGCAGATCAATGAAACGCGTGACCTGATCAAAGATCTCGCCGGCGAGCACACCATCATTCTCAGCACGCACATCCTCCCGGAAGTCGAGCAGACCTGCGAGCAGGTGATCATCATCAACAAGGGGAAGCTTGTGGCGACCGATTCGGTTCGCAATCTGCAAGCGCGTGCCCGCGGGGCAGAGTCGGTCCTGGTGGAAGTAGCCGGGCGCCAGGGTACCCTCGAACCGTCCCTCGTGTTGCAAAGACTGGAGCGGGTTGCCGGAGTCAGCCGCGTTCTGTGCAAGCAACAAGTCGATGCGCGTGCGGTATTCGAAGTCGAAAGCACAAAGGGGAGTTTCGTTCGCGGCGATGTGGCACGAGCCATCGTCGAGTCCGGCTGGGATCTGAACGAACTGCGCCCAGCCGCAATGAGCCTGGAGGAAGTCTTCCTCCAACTGACGGGAACCGAAGCAGTGAGCGAGGCGGAGACGCCAGTCGAGGTGCAAGCCTTATGAGGAATGTTTGGATTATCTGCCAGAAGGAATTGAGGAGCTATTTCGTCTCGCCGGTTGCTTACATCCTGCTGATCATGTTCGGGCTGATCTTCGGTTATTTCTTCTGGAATGCGCTCGGTGCGTTCGTCTTCGAAAGCATTCAATCGCAGATGAGCGGCCGATCGTTTCCCATGAACTTGAATGAATGGATCATCCGGCCCCTGCTTTCGAACCTCTCCGTGATCAACTTATTTTTCATTCCGCTAATCACCATGCGGCTCTTTGCGGAAGAGAAACGGACCGGCACCATCGAGCTGCTGGCAACGTCGCCGATTCGTGACATCGAAGTCATTCTAGGGAAGTGGCTGGCTGCTGTGTTGCTTTATGCGTGCCTGCTCCTGTTCACCGCCGTGAATTTCGCCTTCCTCTTCAGATACGGCAACCCCGATTGGAAACCCCTGCTGGTGGGCTATCTCGGAGTTTTCCTTCTGGCTGGCGCGCTGCTTGCCATTGGGACATTCGTTTCCAGTCTCACAAAAAATCAAATTATCGCCGGTGCGGTTACGTTCGGGGTTTGTTTGTTGCTGTACGTCTTTGGATGGGTAAGTGGGTACGAAACCGCAGCGTGGGCGCGGGTACTCTCATATCTGTCCGTGGCTACGCATATCGAATCTTTCGAGAAGGGGGTCCTCGATTCGAAGGACGCCATCTTCTATCTCACCGTGATTTTCCTGGGACTGTTTTTCACCGCGCGTTCCATGGAATCACTGCGCTGGAGGTCCTGATTTTTAGGAGATCATGATGGCCAGTCAATGGTTGAAAGCCCGGCAAACCAGGTACGCGGCCTATGCGGCCACCTACATTCTGATTGTCATTGCAGCTGTCGTCGTGGCGAACGTGCTCGCCGATCGCTACAACAAGTCCTACGACGCCACTGCGAACAAGCGCTACAGTCTCTCGGAGCAAACCGCGAAAATTGTCAAAGGCTTGAAGCAGAACGCGATCATTACGTATTTCAATCAGAGCACCCGCTTTCGTGACGGCAAAGATATCCTCGACCAATACGCCAATCTGTCACCGAAGGTGCAGGTGAAGTACGTGGATCCGGATAAGGATCCGGAACTGGCTCGCGAAGCGGGCATTCGCAACTTTGGCACGGCCATCGTGCAGATTGGCGACAAGAAAGATGAAGCCAAGAGCATGACCGAGGAAGGCATCACCGGCGCCTTCATCCGTGATCTGAAGAGCAATACCCGCACGGCTTGCTTTGCCAGCGGCAGCGGCGAGCACCAACTCGACGACAGCAATCGCGAGGGCCTTTCGCGGTTTAAAGACCTTCTTGCTAAAGACGACTACGACACTAAATCGGTGGACCTGCTCTCGAAAGCTGAAGTTCCCGGAGATTGTACGACCCTGGTCATCGCGGGCCCCACCAAGAATTACGAGCAACCGGAAGTCGATGCCATCAAGAAATACGTGGAAAATGGCGGGCGCGCTTTCTTTATGCTCGATCCGCCACTTAAGCTCGGTCACGATGAGATTGCTGACAACGATGCGCTCACGACCCTGTTGCAGAGCTGGGGCGTAACCCTCAACAAAGATCTGATTGTCGACCTGAACCCGCTCGGTCAGATTGCCGGCCTGGGTCCACAAGTGGCGTTGGTAACCAGTTACGCCTCGCAGCCCATCGTGGACCAGATGCGCGGGACAGCGACTGGATTTCCTCTGGCCCGCTCGCTCGATATCAAGAACACTGACAAAACCAACGTCCAAAAGCTTTTCGACAGCTCGAGCACGAGCCTCGCGACCAGGAATCTGAGTTCGCCCGCGATCAATGTGAAGGATCCGAAGAATAAAAAGGGCCCGCTGACCTTGGCCGCTGCCGGAACCTACAACACGGGAGATAAGAATTCGCAGGGACGATTCGTGGTCATCGGCGACTCTACTTGGGCAGCAAACCGTTTTATCGATTTCAACGGCAACGACGATCTCGCTTCCAACGCCATCAACTGGCTTTCTTCCGACGAAGATCTGATTTCCATCCGTCCGAAGCCGCAGGAAGATCGTCGCATCACCATGACAGGGCGGCAGCTCTCCTGGGTGCGAGCCGTCAGCCAGTTTGGATTACCCTTTGCCGTCGTCTTGGTCGGCCTATCGGTATGGTGGAGGAGGCGATAACTCCGAATCGCAGTCGAGGATTCGCGAACCCATGAGAATTCGTGGCTTGCTCATCGCAACAGTTGTATTCGCTGCACTCGCGGGGATTCTTTATTGGTCCGATCACCGCAAATCTAGCGCCGAAGCCGCCAAGCAGGCCGCCGCCTCTCCGCAGATCTTGAAGCTCGACGAAAACTCCATCACGCAAATCGACCTGAAAAAAAAGATGCACCGGCCATCCTGCTGACCAAGAACGGCTCCGACTGGAAGATTACCGAACCGAAGCCCTTCCCTGCGGATCAATCCAGCGTTTCGAGCATCGTTTCGAGGCTGGCTTCATTGGATTCGGATCGCCTGGTCGACAGCAAGGCTACCGATCTGCAGCGTTACGGTCTCGAACATCCATCTCTCGAACTCGATGTCACAGAAAAAGACAACAAGTCACAACACTTGCTCCTCGGCGACGACACCCCTACAGGCAATGCCGTCTACGCGGCTCTGCCAGGAGATCCCCGCGTCTTCACGATCGCTACTTACAACAAGACCACCCTCGACAAGAGCTTGAATGATCTTCGCGACAAGCGGCTACTAATCGTCAGCCCCGACAAGGTCAGCCGCTTTGAAATCAATGGAAAGCATGGACAAATCGAGTTCGGTCGCGATGAATCTGGCCACAACACAGACGCGTGGCATATCTTGCAACCGAAACCCATGCGCGCCGACTCCTACACCGTCAGCGGACTTCTCACCAAGCTGACCGAAGCTCGCATGGACCTTGGCAGTTCCGATAAGGCCGCAAGCGAATCGGATTCTGCGTTCGCTCACGCGACTCCGGTAGCCACCCTGAAAGTTACAGGCGACTCTGGAACCCAGCAGCTTCAGATTCGCAAGAGCAAAGATGTTTACTATGCCAAGTCGAGCGCGGCAGAGGGCGCATACAAAGTCAGTTCTGACTTGGGCGACGCGGTCGATAAAAACGTCGACGACTTCCGCGACAAGAAGCTGTTTGATTTCGGATATGCCGAACCCAGCAAAATCGAGATTCACGCCCGTTCGAAAACATATTCACTAATGCGCGGTGGCCAGGATTGGTGGGACAACGGCAAGAAGATGGATGCGGAAAGCATTCAATCCCTTATTTCGAATCTGCGGGAGCTGTCCGCGGACAAGTTCGTGAACTCGGGTTTCACGACTCCAGAAATTGAGGCGATCGTCACCTCTGCCGACGGAAAGCGAGCGGAGAAAGTCCTGATCTCGCAAATCGGTTCGAACTACATCGCCAGGCGTGACAACGACCCGACTCTGTATCAGCTTCCCGCCAATTCTGTGGACAACCTAGAGAAGTCCCTGGACAAGCTCACGGTCGCGCCCACTCCGAGCAAGTCGGGAAAGTGATGGACACCTCGGCGGCATTTAAGATCGATGCTGCATGCCCGAGTCGCAGAAGTCGCCGCTGAGCGCGATCCATCCTCTCTCTCGTGAATTCTTCGCGCGCGATCCGCGCCACGTCGCGCGACAGTTGCTGGGAAAAGTTCTGGTTCGCGCCAACAGCCGTTCTTCTGCGCCGCTCACCGCCCGTATCGTTGAAGTAGAAGCTTATCTCGGCGAGGAAGATCCCGCCGCTCACGCTGCCGCTGGACGCACTCTGCGCAACTCAGTTTTATTCGGTCCACCCGGTTACGCTTACATCTATTTCATCTACGGAAATCACTATTGCTTGAACGTCTCCTGCGAGCCGGAAGGCAAGGCTGGAGGTGTCCTGTTCCGGGCGCTCGAACCGCTCTCCGGAATCGAGCAGATGGCCAAAGCTCGCGGTATCGAAGTGCGCAGTACCGGAGTGAACAGCTCGCGAGTGAATAGCAAGAAAGACTGGCCCAAACTTACCAGCGGGCCAGGACGGCTCTGTGAAGCCTTCGGTATCACCCGCGCTCGCGATAATGGCTGCGATCTCACGAAACCCACAGGCAGCCTCTGGATCGGTGACGACGCCTATCGGGCGCGCGATATCTTAACCACTCCCAGGATCGGCATCACCAAAGCCGCCGACATGCCGCTTCGCTATTTGCTGGGCGGGAATCCTTATGTCTCGGGACGGAAAATTCGGACTAAATGACCCCAACCTGCCGCGCCGCAGCGGTCCTTCCGGTCCCATTCTTCCCGTACCCTTGACACGAGGTATAGACTGTTGGCCGGGGTTCGAGGGGCGAAAAGCCGCACCAGTCAAGGCTTTCCATGTGCCTTGCAGCAATGACGCGTTGTCGCGACATTGGCTCGATCATAGATCTTTTTCGGCATCCCCTCGTCATCTCCGGTCATCCTTATGGATGAGGAGCTCCGCGTGGTTCGGTTCGCTGGGTCTCATACTCGTCTCGCAGTTATTCTCCTCCTCGGGGCCCCGGTGCTTATGGCGTCGTCCGCCCCAGTCGGCGTCGTCCCGGCGGAGAAAGTCTCCTACATCCTCGTCGGTTTCGTCGGCGGATTTGTCCGCCACACCAATCCGCACCACGGCCCCGTCGTGCTCGCCGCGCGGATTCGTCAGTTCGCCCCCAAGGGATCGCATATTGATGTGTATGAAAACCGTCACAGAAAAGCAGCGTATCGAAACATTATCCACCTGCTCGACTCCGACGGAGACGGTGCACTGAGCGCGGCAGAAAAGGCTCGGGCGAGGATAATCCTGTTTGGCCAGAGCTGGGGAGCCTCAGCTGCCGTGCTTCTGGCACGGGATCTGGACCGCATTGGTGTCCCCGTGATGCTGACCGTGCAAGTCGATAGCGTCGCCAAGCCTTGGCAGCATGACGCTCTCATCCCCGAAAACGTAGCCGCTGCGGCGAACTTTTATCAGCCTCACGGGCTTTTGCATGGGCGCCCACAGATTCGGGCTGTCGACAGCTCGAGAACGCAGATTCTGGGGAATTACCGCTTCGACTACAAACAGGCTCCGGTCAAGTGCGAAGGCATGGCCTGGATCGACCGAGCTTTCACCCCCGATCATATGCAAAGCGAGTGCGATCCACATCTTTGGGCGCAGGTCGAAAATTTGATGAAGCAGCGGATGGTGCCTGAGCCCGAAAAACTGGCCATGTTTCCCAACCCTTAGCAGTTTTTGCGCCGCGGGAATCGCGGCAATTTCGAGATCTCGCGCAACTTTCAGTCCAAATTGAGGTTCTATATAGTTGGAAGACCTGGGCGGACCTACGCCCGGTTATTTCCGATCCAGAGCTGGTGGAGGGCACCGACCATGAAAAAATCCACCGTTTCAAACGCATTCCTGTCTGGAATCGCATCTTTTGCCATCATCTGCATGCCAACTCCCTCGCTTGCCCAACATGGCGGCGGTCACGGGGGTGGCGGAGGTGGAGGGGGCCACATGGGTGGTGGGGGCGGAGGTTTCCATGGGGGCGGTGGAGGCTTTGGTGGTGGATATCACGGGGGCGCCGGAGGTTACGGTGGCGGGTATCACGGAGGCGGCGCCTATGGTGGAGGCCGCGGTTATAGCGGCGGCGGATACTCAGGACGCGGTTACGGCGCATCTGGTTCCCGTGGCGCATCTTCAGCTCGACCTTGGTCGTGGGAAGGCCATAGTGCCGGACGCAATACTTCTCCGGGATGGCATGGGTTTGCCGGAAATAGCGCGGGAGGCAGGTCTGGAGCGACGAATGCCGCTGGTCGGCCAGGCAGTTCCGAACCTGGCAGATCCGCCGGAAACTTCACATCTCATGCAGCGGCCGCCGATGGCAATTGGCACTCTTTTGGTGGTGCCCGAGGCTCAACCCTAGCCTCCAACGCCCACACTACTACCTTCTCGCATACCAACTTCGTTGCCGGTGGGACAGCTTGGCGCGGTGGCGGCTGGCGTGGCGGTTGGGGCCGTCCCGGTTGGGGATGGGGTTGGGGACATCCCGGCTGGAATTGGGGCTGGGGATGGGGCGGAGGTTGGGGTTGGGGTCTCGGTTTTGGCTGGGGTTGGGGAGGCTGGGGCTGGGGAGGTTGGGGTTGGGGCCCGGGTTGGAGTCCGTTCTGGGCTTGGCCGCCCTACTACTACAATCCCTGGATCTATTCTTGGGATTCACCGCCTGATGTCGTATACCCGTATCCTGGGTAACCCCTTATAGGGCAGAGCTGGAACATTTTTTTGTCCCACGCCTCGCGGCTTTTGCGAGACGTGGGCATTCTCGGGTCAAATCAGAACATTGTCGATTAGCCTTGTCGTTCCCACGTACGCGGCCACCGCAACCAGCACTCCTGCCGAAATGTCGGCCATCGGATCCAGCGTCGCAGGGTCTACGATTTCAAGATAATCGAGCCGAACCCCAGGTTCGTGCGCGAATGTTTCTCGTCCGGCGGCGATTAACCTGGATGCATCCTGCTCCCCCGCCTCGGCCATATGCTGTACCCGCATCAGAGATCGATGCAGCACCAGCGCCTGTCTTCTCTGTTCGGGATCGAGATATGCGTTTCGCGAACTCATCGCAAGTCCATCTGCTTCGCGCAGAATCGGACACACTACAATCTCAACCGGCAAATTCAGGTCGCGCACCATGCGCCGGATGATCGCCACCTGCGCCGCATCTTTCTGTCCGAAGAACGCGCGATCGGGCTCGACAATGTGAAAGAGCTTCGAAACCACGGTCGTCACTCCTCGGAAATGTCCCGGACGCGAGCGCCCGTCCAGTTTCTCGCTCATTCCTTCCACCGTCACCCAGGTCACCGCCCCAGCGGGATACATTTCTTCCACGGACGGTGCAAACACACATTCCACACCTTCGCGTTCGAGCATCTGGCAATCGCGCTCAAACGATCGCGGATACTTTGCCAGATCTTCATTCGGGCCAAACTGTGTCGGATTGACGAAGATCGAGGCAACAACGACGTCTGTGGCTGCCCGTGCAACTCGAACCAGCGATAGGTGCCCCTCGTGCAGCGCTCCCATTGTCGGCACAAATCCGGTCCGCTTGCCCGCGCGGCGTGCCGCGCGAGAGGCATCCCGCATTTCATCGATAGTTTTGAAGATTCTCAAGAAAGGTCGCTAAAGTACAACATGTGGGGACAGCCGCCCTCGGCTATCCGTCGAGCGAAGCTCGACAGCTCTTGCCCGTGCGGCCTCAGGCCGCCGGCACCCACTTCACCGCGATATGCGCGCCTTGGAGCAACCCACCCAATATGCCTTTATTGCGCCGGATTGCCACTCCATCTTGTTCCGAACTGCGAACGCTATTTTCCGTGGCCGCGACCACGCGTCCATATGGCCAGTTCGAAGAAGGCAGTTTGGCCAATGCCGGCAAAAGCTCGTCCGGCTTCAAGATGATCTCGGCGCTGTCGGCCGTATCGTAAAGCGCTACTCCATCGCTGCGCACGATCAGATACGGATTCCGCCAGGTTTTCATGTCGCGGATGTGGTCGTATTGAGAAGTATCAGCGGCGGGAATCGCCTGTAGAAGGGTTTGCGGGTCGGGCGGCTGTGGCGCGGGCTGCTTCGAGCAACCGGCCAGAGCCGCCAACAGAATCAGAGTCCAGTGCGCGCGCTTCAAACTCAAGGACCGATTTACCTCACCACCACGGGCGCATCGTGCTTCGCTGCCCAGATCAGTGCCACCACCCAACCTATGATGCTCCATCCGAGAAACAGGTTCAGCAGAAAAATCGCCAGTATGTCGCGTTTGCTGCGCGCCAACGCAATTATCGACGGCAGAAAATATAGCACCAGGGGAAAGCCAAACAAGAGCGGGAAGAAGAGAAATGTCGAGAGAATCATGGCTACCTCCCTTTTATAGCCTAGCACCGGGCAACGGCAGAGAATGGATTACCTACCCGGGAACCTAACAAAACCCTACAACAGAGTATACGCAGCGGTTGCATATTCAGTTCCGCTGTCCCTTTGCACTTATCCGCGTTAATCCGTGCAGATCCGTGGCGAGGTTTACCGCCCCATCGCCCGCTTCCGTGCCAGCACCGTATCCATAGCTGCTCGCGTCTCTTTCGGCAGATGATACGACTCCTCATCCGACGGATACTGGCGCGACCGCACATCCGCCCGGAACGCCTGCACTGCTTGCGTGATCAGCGCTGCCGCATCTCCGTAGCGCCGCACGAACTTTGCCGGCGGCCCAAACGTCAGGCCCAGAATGTCATGGAACACCAGCACCTGCCCGTCGCATTCCGGCCCCGCGCCGATCCCGATCGTTGGCGTGCTTACCTCATTCGTGATCATCGCTGCGACCTCCCGCGGAATGCCTTCCAGGTACAGGCAGGAAACGCCCGCTCGGTCCAGCGCGACCGCATCTCGCATGAGTTGCTCGATGCCTCCCAGATTCTTTCCCTGTACTTTGTACCCGCCCATGACATTGACAGACTGCGGCGTCAGGCCAATGTGCCCGGCCACGGGGATCTCGGCATCGATGATGCGGCGGATCAGGTCGGCGCGGCGTTCGCCACCTTCCAGTTTCACGACCTCTGCGCCGCCTTCCTTCACAAAACGCGCAGCATTCACGACGGCATCTTTCGGGTCTACCTGATACGACCCGTATGGCATGTCGGCGATCAGTAGCGCATTCTTCACCCCGCGGCGCACGGCCTTCACGTGGTGCAGCATCTCGTCCATGGTGACCGAGAGCGTGTTCTCGTAGCCGAGCATGGTTTGCGCCAGAGAATCTCCGACCAGCACCATTTCGATGCCGGCCTCGTCCACTAGACGCGCGGCGGCATAGTCATACGCGGTGAGGCAAGTGATGGGGTTGCGCTGAAGTTTCTGCTCGCGGAGAGAAACTGTGGTGACCTTGCGGCCAGAGCCGTCAAACAGACGGCCCCCGATAGGGGTCAAACTCATGATGTCCTCCAGTGCCCCTCCGCCTCGGGCGGATAGAGCCTGTCAACGCATCTTGGCGTCTACATCAGTTTGGATGACGCTGGGGGTATTTTAGCTGGAAACGTTACGTCGGACTACCAGAAAGGTACACGTTGTTGGCATCAAGTCGAGCCCTTTCTTTTGTTGCAGTTAGGGCTTAAGCATTTCAGGCATCCGAGTCTTGTAAGACAACAATAACGATGTCTTACTTATATGGACATGGTAAGATTATCTCTACCATGGCTTACCAAACGATTATCAGCTCGAAAGGACAAGTGGTGGTTCCTGCGGAACTCCGCGAACAACTGGGCCTCAAGAAGGGTACTCGCGCCACTTGGACTCATGAGAAAGGTCGCCTGATCCTCATGCCCATCAGCGAACGTGTTCTCGACGAACTCCACGGCTGCCTCAGACCGCGTCCCGGTGAACCTTCGGTCTTTGAAGCCTCTCTCGACGAGCGCGAACGCGAGCGTCGCCGCGAAAGAGAGCGAAAATAGGTGACCGTGGCTCGTGGAGGCATGCGCCGGTATGTGCTCGACGCGAATGCCTTGATTGGCTTTTTCGAAGGCCGTCAAACTGCCTCGGGAAAGGTGCGCCAGTTCATGAGCGAGGCTCTTCGACTGGAGCTTCCCTTGCTCATGTCAGCGGTGAACTGGGGAGAAGTCTTCTACATGGAGTGGCGCTACCACGGCGAGGCCACTGCTCGGACAATCGAATCGGACCTGCACCGGTTGCCCATCGCGATCATTGGCGTCGATCTGGAACGCGCCACCCGTGCCGCTGCCCTCAAACAAAAGCACAACCTCGGATACGCTGACGCTTTCGCCGCCGAACTGGCCATCCAGCGAGGAGCGTGGCTGGTGACGGCCGACCCGGGGTTTTCGACGCTAGGAAAAGCGCTCTCCGTCTACCCGCTGCCGCGTCATGAGAAGTGAAGGATGGAATTCTATGCGCTGGCCGCTTCTTGCCCACCCAGCGGCAGAAAATACTGCGTCCCCTTGATCGGCTCGCTCACCTTGCGGAGAAGTTCTTGCAGGTCCTCATTGCGGTCCACGAAATCGATGTCCGAAGTATTTACGATCAGCAGGTCCGAAGATGTGTAATGAAAAAAGAAGTGCTCGTAAGCTTTCACCACTTCTTCCAGATACTCGTCACTCACACTGCGCTCGCCCGCCGCGTTTTTCTTCTTCAGCCGCTTCCTTAACACCTCGGGCGTCGCCTGCAGATATATCACTAGGTCCGGCGTGGGCAATTGCTCGCGAAAGTGGTTGTAGTATCGGTTGTAAGTGTCGAGTTCCTGATCGGTGAGATTGAGGCAGGCGAACAGCTTGTCTTTCTCGAAGATAAAATCTGCGACGACGGTTTTCTGCGACCGCGCACCCAGATCGAGCGCCTGCAATTGTTCAAAACGCCGCACGAGGAACGCGAATTGCGCCTGGAAAGCCGCGCCCCGCTCACCGTCATAAAACGCACCAAGAAAGGGATTCGCCTCGGGTTCCATCACGCGCTGTGCATTCAGCCGCTCGGCCAGAATGCGCGCCAGCGTGCTCTTGCCGACTCGGATAGGTCCTTCCACAGCAATGTAACGGGGAAGCTCGAAGAGATTAGCCATTGGCTCGAAGTTCTACTCGGAAGAGGCAGGATATCTCGGATGCGTCTCACTGGCAATTGCGCGATGAGTTAACAGGGATTGAGGGATTGAGACATTGAGTCATTTGGTCATTGAGCCATTCACGAAATGAAAGCAGTTCGCTCCGGGATCATTGAAACCCGCTCGTCTCAATGACTCAATGGCTAAATGATTCAATGACCCGATGGCTCGATGACTCAATCGATTAGAATCTCCACCATGCTCGCCCCCCTGCTTGTTGGAGCCGCCGCGGCCGCCTGCGCTGTCGCCGCTGGCTACCAGTCGATGGCTCCCACCGGACAGTGGTACGGACGCACATTTACCGGTCTCGCCCCCGGCACGAAGCAACTCGCCCTTACCTACGATGACGGCCCTAATGATCCGCACACACTGCGATTGCTCGAATTCTTGGCGAAGCACAACGTGCCTGCAACTTTTTTTCTTATCGGACGCCACGTGCGGCAGCGTCCCGACATCGTTCGCGAAATCGACGAAGCCGGCCATGTCATCGGCAATCACACCCTTACGCATCCCTTGCTGACTCTAAAAAGTGCCGCAGACATCCGCAAAGAACTTTCCGACTGCCGCTCCGTCTTGCAAGACACAATCGGGCAGCATTCCAATCTCTTTCGTCCTCCCTTCGGCGGCCGTCGCCCCGCTGTCCTGCGCATCGCACGCGAACTCGGCCTGGAGCCAATCATGTGGAATGTCACTGGCTACGACTGGAACGCTCCACCAGCGGTGAAAATCGAAAAGAAAGTTTCACGGCAAATTCGTGGCGGAGACGTGATCCTCCTCCACGACGGCGGACACAAACAAATGGGCGCCGATCGCAGTCAAACCGTCCTGGCCACCGATCATCTGATCAGTCGCTACAAATCCGAGGGATACGAATTCGTAACCATCCAGCAGATGATGGAACAGAAATGTCCTCCATCGAAAATTCGCACTTGATGGGTGCCCCATTTCTGCCACGTTTTGTGTGGCAGAAGTGGGGATTTTGAATTTGAGGAGTCCTATGATGCGTGTCTTGATATTTGTTCTTTCCGTAGCCAACCTCGCTTCCGCCCAGCCCAAAGCCCTCTTCTACATGATCGAAACGCCGAACTCAGTAAAGTCCTTCACCGAGCACGCCGACAAAATCGACATCATCGTTCCGGCCTGGTATTCAGTCGACGGCAATGGCCTCGTCTGGGGAGGTCCCAATCCCGAAGTGATGAAAGCGGCCGCCGACCATCACGTGCCCGTCATGCCGATCGTCGCTCTCATGACGCAAACCGATCTGCACAAGCTGTTCATCACCAACTCGGCAAAGGCAGCCTTCATCACTGCCCTGCTCAGCGAGTGCAAGAAAAACGGATACAGCGGTTTCCAGATCGATTTTGAAAATGTGAACTGGACCGACCGCGATCTACTCTCGGCCTTGGTCGCTGAAACTGCCTCGGCCCTCCACAAAGAGCACCTGCAGCTCACAATTGCTACGGTTCCCAACGCTCCCGGATATCCCGGTAAAAGCCCTTACTCCCACTGGCTCTATGCCAACTGGCGCGGATCCTTCGACCTGAAAGCTCTCGCGCAATCTGCCGATCTGATCTGCCTCATGACTTACGACCAGAACACTCGTTGGACGATGCCCGGCCCCGTCGCTGGCTATCCCTGGACCGTCGAGAACGTTGAATACGCGCTGCAATTCGTGCCGAAAGAAAAACTATCGATGGGAATTCCCGTCTACGGATATCACTGGTTCGCCGGCGATCCCGGTAAGGAAGAGAAGCCCAACCCCACCGCTGAATACATCGGCCAGCAGGAGGTTGACGGCTATATCGCGGCCTATCACCCGAAAGTCGAGTGGGACGCTCTCGATCGCGTCTCCTGGTTTTACTTTTATCGCGACGACATGCGCGACTGGGTCTTCTACACCGATAAGCGTGGATTTCAGGAACGTCTGAACCTGGTCCGCGACCGCGGCCTCGAAGGTTTTTGTTCCTGGGTGTTGGGAGCCGAAGATCCGGAGATATGGCCGCTACTCCCGTCGCACAAGTAACCGAGAAGAAGTAAAGATGGAAATGGCTGCCCATTTCTCGCGTGCCGTTTGCGCGAGAAGTGAGGGTTTTGAGTTGTCAGCGTGTCACAAACTCTGTGACTCCGTGGCTCCGTGGATTTACGCTTTCATCGCGGCGAATGCCTGCTTCGCCGCCGCAATGGTTCGCTGCACATCGTCTTCGCTGTGCGTCGCGCCCAGGAACGCCGCCTCATATTGTGATGGCGGCAGATACACTCCCGCATCCAGCATCGCGCGGAAGAATTTTCCAAACGATTCTGTCTTCGACTTCGACGCCGTATCCCAATCCGTCACCGGCCCCTTCTGGAAGAACCACGTGAACATCGATCCCACACGATTGGCGCAGAGCGAGACTCCTGCGCCCCTCGCGGCTTCCATCACGCCGTCCACCAGCTGGCCGCTCAGTTTGTCGATTCGCGGATAAATCTCTCCTTTGCGATCGCGCAACTGCTTCAACATTGCGCATCCCGCGGCCATCGCCAGCGGATTCCCCGAGAGCGTTCCGGCCTGATACATCGGCCCCAATGGCGCGACCAGATCCATGATTTCCTTCGGACCGCCATAGGCACCCACCGGCAATCCTCCGCCAATGATCTTTCCCATCGTCGTGAGATCAGGCTTGATGTTGTAGAGTTCCTGCGCTCCGCCGAATGCCACGCGGAACCCGGTCATCACTTCGTCGAAAATCAGCACCGACCGCTCGCGTTCCGTGACCAGCCGCAGCCCAACCAGATAATCGTCGGCTGCAGGCACGCACCCCATGTTCCCTACGACCGGCTCAACAATCACGCAAGCAATCTGATGTTTGAATTTATGAAATGCGTGCTCGACCGCCGAGAGATTGTTGAACGGCAGCGCGATCGTAAACATCGTGAACTCTTCGGGAACGCCCGCCGATCCTGGAATGCCCAAGGTCGCCACGCCCGAGCCGGCCTTCACCAGCAATGCGTCGGCGTGCCCGTGATAGCAACCTTCAAACTTCACAATGTATTTGCGTTTTGTATAGGCCCGTGCCAACCGGATCGCCGACATCGTCGCTTCCGTCCCCGAACTGACGAAGCGAACCTTCTGCATGCTCGGATACGCACCCAGCACCAGCTCCGCCAAATCCGCCTCCGATGGCGTCGACGCTCCAAAGCTCGTTCCATTGCATGCCGCCGAAACGATCGCGTCGAGGACGTTAGGTTCGGCGTGCCCAAGGATCAGCGGTCCCCACGAGCCGATGTAATCGATGTATTCGTTTTCGTCGGCATCCCAGATGTGCGATCCCTTGCCGCGCACAATAAATGGCGGATCTCCGCCGACCGAGCCAAACGCTCGCACCGGCGAATTCACGCCTCC